>Ga0222636_1000057_pt1 | contig 64205 bp, 40 predicted proteins | sample AntAcemetagen141_FD_179811 | JGI IMG/M metagenome (GOLD analysis project Ga0222636, IMG submission 179811) | Saline water microbial communities from Ace Lake, Antarctica - #141 | ecosystem: Environmental > Aquatic > Non-marine Saline and Alkaline > Saline | place: Antarctica: Ace Lake...
AATTTTGTTGGTGATATTTCAATGAAAGGCTTGCCATATTTTGATAAAACTCTTATCAATTTCAAGATAAAAGATTTTTATACAAATATTTTAGAACTCAGTGAATTTGCACTTCCCGGAGAAGATAAATTTTTAAAACTTCCAAAAATGTTTTCGGTTTTGGGCGATGTAAATATTAACGGAACTTTCAATGGATATGTTAAAAACTTTCAAACAAAGGTTGAAATTAATACAAGTATTGGCCTTGTTTCAACTGATCTTGCTTTAAGCACAAATCTTAATACAAGTACTTATCAGGGAACAGTTGCCGGAAAGTTTAATATCGGAAAATTTTTAAATGTTCCTGAATATCTTGGTAAAATGAATTTCAATTCTCAGTTTAACGGCTCAGGACTTACAGCCGAATCTGCTATTGTAGAATTGAATGGAACTGTTGATTCTCTTGATTTTAGAGGAAATAATTACAATAAAATTGATATTAAGGGATTATTAGAAAACGAAAAGTTTAGCGGATTACTTGAAGTTGAAGATGATAATATTGGTTTAACTTTTGATGGAACTATTGATTTTAATCAGGATGTTCCGGTATTCGACTTCTATTCGGAAATAAAGGATGCCAACCTATATAATTTGCGGCTTTTTGATAGAAATCCTGAAATGCTTCTATCAACAAATATGAATATTAATTTCAAAGGAGCTCATCTTGATGAACTTGAAGGTTCTGTTTCCTTAGATAGTACAAAATATTCGGAAGCAGGAATTAATTATTTCATGAAAAACTTAAGTGTTACTACTGTTAAAGATTCCGCTTTATCAAAATCAATTGAGTTGAATTCAGATTTTATTGATTCCAAAATTTATGGCGAATTTATGTTTACCTCATTATATCAATCTTTTTGTCAATTTATATCAAAATATATGAGTGTAATTGAGCTTTCCTCATATGATGAAATGGATTCTATTTCTAATCAAAAGATCAATTTTGATGTAAATCTGAAGAACACTATTCAGTTAAGTAAAATATTTTTTCCTAATTTATGGGTTTCACCCAATACTGTTTTTTCAGGAAATTTTGCTTCAGAAAGAAATCTTATTGAGTTAAATGGATATTCTCCTTTAATAGTATTTAACGGAATTAAATTTAATGAGTGGACATTAAATGGGACTAATAATAAGGAGAAAATCCTGTTAACTACAAGTAGCGAAAGTATTACCCTTAGAGAACCAAGCGAAAAAGATACTCTAGGTCTTGGGATCAAAAATCTTGTTCTTACTTCAAATATTAAAAATGATAGTTTGATTTTTAATTTTAATTGGAATGATAAATTTACTGATAGTCGGAATATTGGTAACATTGATGGCTATCTTGCTCTGGAAAACTCTCAAAAATTTGATTCGAAAATTACTGAGGCTGAAATAAAAATCAATAAACTGGATTGGAATATAAATAAAAACAACTTATTTTGTATTGATACTACTTCAATACAAATAAATGATTTTGAAATATTTAGTGACAAACAGTATTTTAAATTACAAGGAAAAATATCTGAATATCCCTCAGATTCAATTACAATTGAACTGAAAGATTGGGAATTTTCGAATTTTGATCCATTAATTAAAAATTCAAAACTTGATTTTGATGGAATTTTTAATGGAGGAATAAACCTATTTGATGTTTATGGATCGCCATATTTCTTTTTGAATTTAAATGTAAAGGATTTGTATTTTAATGAAGAAAAGCTTGGAGATGCAGTTTTAGAATCAAATTGGGATAGCCAAAACAAGTCTATTTATTCGAATGCCGAAATTGTTAATGTTGGAAATGTTGAAAGTAGTAAGATTCTTGTTCTTGAAGGGAATTATTATCCTAATAGTGATTCAACTAATTTTGATTATGATATTTCCTTAAGCAATTTTCATATTAAAGCATTAACACCTTTTGTATCAGGATTTATATCAAAACTTAAAGGAATTGCTTCGGGTAATTTAAAACTAAACAGCATCAAAGGCAAACCAAATATAACTGGTAACGTGCAATTAATGCGTTCTGAGGCTAAAATTGATTTTATTAATGTTTCTTATTCTTTTGCTCATCAGATTGATTTTGTTGAAAACGAAATTGTTTTTGAAAATGTGATTCTTTATGATTCGTTGGGTAATCAGGCGGTTGCAAATGGGAAAATAACTCATAAAAATCTAAATGACTTCTTTGTGAATATCGAAATTTCACCCCAAAAATTATCATGTTTAAATACCACTTCATATCATAATAATCTCTTTTATGGTAGTGCTAGTGCAAGTGGAAATGTTTTTATTTCTGGACCATTTAATAATATTGTATTGGATATTGCGGCTGCAACAGATAAAGGAACAAAGGTTTATATTCCAATTAGTTATGATGTGGATGTTGCAGAAAATGATTATATAATTTTTGTAAATTCTTCTGATACTACCGAGGAAGCTCCTACCTATGATGTTGATATGGGAGGTTTTGAACTTAATCTTGAAATTACTGCTACCCCTGATGCTGAGATCGAATTATACTTGCCATTTCAATTGGGAAGAATACAGGGAGCTGGTGATGGAGATTTAAAATTATCAATTACTCCACAAGGTGATTTTCTTATGAATGGTGATTATTCTATTCGTGAAGGAACATTTTTCTTTACTATGCAAAATCTGATAAACAGGAATTTTGAAATTATGGAGGGTAGTGAAATTTCATGGACAGGTAGCCCTTACGATGCAAATATTAACCTTAGAGCTCTTTATAAAGTAAAGACTACAATTGATGGACTCGGTCTTGTATTAGATTCTACTTCAGGATCAGGAAAGAGAATTAATGTTGATTGTATTCTTGAACTAAGAAATCAATTATTCGATCCGGATATACATTTTAGTATTCAATTGCCAAATACTGATGAAGAAACGCAACAAGCTGTTTATTCCATACTTGACACAACAAACGAAGTTCAGATGAATCAGCAAATGATTTCCCTCTTACTTCTTGGAAGTTTTAGTTATAATACTTCTACTACAGCATCTATAGGTGCTTCTTCCGTTAATCTTATTTCGAATCAGTTAAGTAATTGGTTATCACAAATAAGTCAGGATTTCGATATCGGAATACATTATCGAATGGGTGATCAGGTATCAGAAGAAGAACTTGAAGTAGCATTATCAACACAGTTATTTAACGACAGAGTTTTGATTGATGGAAATTTTGGAGTGGTTGGAAATGAGAAAACATCAAGTACAAGTAATATTGTAGGTGATGTGAATGTTGAAGTAAAGCTAACTGAAGATGGCAGATTTCGTGTAAAAGCTTTTAATCGATCTAATATTAATTCAATTTATGATATTAATGCTTTTGATGACAGATCGTCTTATACACAAGGCGTAGGCGTTTTTTACAGAAAGGAATTTGATTCTTTTGGTGACCTTTTCCGTAGAAAAGAAAAAAGATAAAAAGAAAGACTGATTAATTATTATTAAAGCAAGGAATTAAGTTCAATGAGAAATATTTATTTTAAATTTGTATATTGATAATTCTTAAAATTCAAAATGAGTTTTACTGTTTATAAATCCTCTGCCGGTTCTGGCAAAACTTTCATACTTGTAAAAGAGTATCTTAAAATTATTCTTAACAATCCTTATTCTTTTAGAAATATTCTTGCAATTACTTTCACAAATAAAGCAGCTAATGAAATGAAGGAGAGGATTCTTGAATATTTGAAAGAACTCTCTATTGTTGATAAAAAGGAAAACTCAAAAGCTATTGAGGCTTTGATGCCCGAAATTATTGAGTTTACCGGACTTGATGAAAATGCCCTTGCCGAGAGGGCTGAGAATGTTCTTGGAATTTTGCTCCACAATTATTCTGATTTTTCTATCAGCACAATCGACAGTTTTATTCATAAAATCATCAGGACTTTTGCTTACGATCTACACCTTTCGGTGAATTTTGATGTAGAGCTCGACACAGAAAAACTTATCACTAAAGCAGTTGATATTTTAATCAGTAATGTTGGAAATGATGAGAAACTTACTGAGATATTACTGAAATTCATTGAGTTTAAAACCAAGTCAGAAACCACTTGGCATATTGAAAAAGACCTTGGCAATTTTGCAAAATCCCTATTAAATGAAGATGGTCAGATCTATATTTCAAAATTGAGGGAATTATCTTTCGATGATTTTAAAAATATTAGAAACAAAATTTCTGTTTTTATTAGAAAATTCGAAAATGCTTTGTCGGGATGCGGAAAAGAAGCTGTTGATTTATTTGAGGATAATGGCATACAGATAAGTAGTTTTTATCATGGGAATAGTGGGATTGGTAATTATTTATTGAAAATTGCAAATTCGAATTTTAGTAAACTCGAACCTAATATTTATGTCCGGTCAACTATTGACAACGACAAATGGTGTGCAGGCAAAACAGATGAAATCCAGAGTACAGCCATCAACAATATTAAATTTCAATTAACAGAAATATTTCATAAAATTGAAAAAATTATTTCTGATGATTATAAAAAATACAGTGTTTATAAACTGATAAACAAGAAGATATATCCAATTGCTGTTTTAATTGAAATCGAAAAAATCTTTGATGCAATTCGTGTTGAAAACAATCAGGTTCACATTTCTGAATTTAACAAAAGAATTGCTGAGATTGTACTGAACGAACCAATCCCTTTTATCTACGAGAGAATGGGGGAGAAGTACAAGTATTTTTTTATTGATGAATTTCAGGATACCTCGATTTTACAATGGAATAATTTATTGCCATTAATTGATAATTCGCTTTCTGAGGGTAATTTTAATATGATTGTTGGTGATGGTAAACAAGCAATTTATCGTTGGCGAAATGGAGAAGTTGAGCAGTTTGATAAATTACCGGAAATTTTCGATAAATCATTATTGCCTTTAGCTGATGAAAGAGAGAATAATCTAATTAATAATTACAGACCTGAGAAGCTGAAAAGAAATTTTCGTTCTAAACCCGGAATTATTGATTTTAATAATCAGTTCTTTGAGATTTCTGCCGGACTGCTTACAGAGAAATATCAATCAATTTACAAAGATGTAAAGCAGGAGTTTGATAAAGAAAAAACTGGCGGATACATTAATATTTTTTTTATTGATGACAAGGACAAAGAAAAATATAATGAACAAAATTTTATTAAAATAAAAGAAACGATTTTGGAGCTGGAAGACCAGGGCTTTTCAAAAGGTGATATTGCTATTTTAAGTCGCGATAACAAACGGGCAAGCAAAATCGCCCGATATCTACTTGAACAAAATATTGATGTGATTTCTTTTGAATCCTTGCTTTTGAGTAGTTCGCCGGAGTTAAATCTGATAATTTCTATTCTAAATTTTCTGAACAGCCCTAACGAAAAACTTTATAAAGCAGAGATACTTATTTACCTATACGGTAAAGGACTGATAAAAGGTACGGAAATTAACGAGTTCTTATCGGAATTAGATAATAAGACTGTAAAAATTGATCTTTTTAACCAAGGGAGAATATTGTCTTTTACAGAATTGTTAAGGGAAAATGGTTTTGATCTTAAATCTTCAAAACTAAATAATTTACCTTTGTACGATCTTTGCGAGGAGCTTATAAGAATTTTTGAACTAAACAAAAATGTTAACCCATACATTCAATTTTTCTTAGATTATGTTTTTAAATTCAATAACGAAAAAGCTTCAAATGTTAATGATTTTCTTGCCAGTTGGGAAGATGAAAAAAACAAACTTTCGATAAGTGTTCCATCAGGAATCAATGCTGTAAACATAATGACCATTCATAAAGCAAAAGGGCTGGAGTTTCCGGTTGTAATTTTTCCGTTTGCCGATCAGAGATTACAAGTAACTAAAAATGAAATTTGGGTTGACTTTGATGATCAGGATATACCCGAGCTAAAAGCTGCTTTGCTTGATACAAAAAGTTTGAAAAATACAGCTTACATTTCGCAATATAATGAAGAAATGGCAAAATCATTTCTTGATATTATCAATCTTTTATATGTGGTGATGACAAGACCTATCGAGCGTTTGTATATTCTATCCCCTGCAATAAAAAAGCCACCCAAGGAAATAAAATGTGTTCAGGATATTTTTCATAATTTCCTTAGCGAGAAATCCCTTTGGGAAGCAAATACAGAAGAATACTCTTTTGGGAAAACCGAAAATTATATTAAAAAAGAAAAAAAGAACACAGATAATATTTATAAATTAAATTCATTTATTTCGAATCCCTGGCGTGATAGAGTGCTGATAAGTACCGGTGCTCCTGAAATTTGGGATGTTGATGATCCGGTTGGAAAGAGTGAGAGAGGTAATCTTATTCACTCTATTTTGGCAGAAATTATAACTGAAGATAATATTGAAAATGTTCTTGATGATTTTAACTTGCAGGGAATTATTGATAAAAATGAAAAAGCGGAACTTTCTGTTATTATTCACAAACTGATCTCCAAACCAGAAATAAAACCATTCTTTGAGAAAGGAATAATTGTAAAAGCGGAAGAAGAAATACTTTTACCCGATGGACAAAAATATCGCCCCGACCGCGTTGTGTTTATTAATGAGCGTGTAATTGTGATTGATTATAAAACCGGAAAAAAGGAAGAAAAACATAAACATCAAATTGATAAATATGCTGATCTATTATTGGAAATGGGATATGAAAATGTTGAAAAGTATCTTTTATATATTGATGAATTGATGAAGTTTTAAAATGTAATTAAAGTAGCTAATTTGATCTAGAAATCATTCGCACATTAGCAGCAAAAAGAAATAAGCAGCTAATTCGCAAATTAATATTTGCATTTTTTTGGAGATAAATTTGTACATTTGTTACACTTTTTTGGAGATAAATTATGAAAAGAGCATTATATAAATAATTAATTATCTGGAAAAATATAAAATTACAAGCACCATAATATTCACCCTGTTAGATAATCTGATATTTGCAAATCAAAGAAGTTTAATTATATAAAAGTTATTATTTTTGTCCGTAGGACATACATTATTGTAGAAAATGATGAAATATTAAATATGCAAAAACCGTGTAGCGGTTTTATAATTATTTGAAATTAGTTTATGAATCTCTTACGGAGATTTTAATTTTGAGTTTCGCGATTTTCTGACAGATACAATGTGTACATATACGAACGATAATGTTACAAAACTGAACAAATACTACTGTTGATATAATTGACATTTATTATAAGTTGTTCATTATAATAAAAATATGATTTATGGCACTAATTTGGTGATTGTTGCTTCTTTTGTTTTTAAAATTTATAAACCAAAAATTATATTATGAAAAAAATCTTAACATTTTTTGTTTCATGTTTTATTTTCCTGACAATTATCAATGCTCAGGAAGAAGCTCGTTTGATGCGCTTTCCGGCAATATTCAACAATCAACTTGTTTTTACTTATGCAGGTGATCTTTATTCGGCAGATATTAATGGCGGAATTGCCAGAAAACTTACAAATGATCCTGGATATGAAATGTTTGCTAAGTTCTCTCCGGATGGAAAGACTTTAGCTTTCACAGGCCAATATGATGGAAATACCGAGGTTTTTACAATTCCTTCAGAGGGCGGAATTCCCGAAAGAATTACTTATACTGCTACTCTTGGAAGAGACGATGTGTCTGACAGGATGGGACCAAACAATATTGTAATGTGCTGGAAAGATGATGAGAATATTGTTTTCCGTTCACGTAAAAAAACCTTTAATTCATTTAAAGGTCATTTATTTTCTGTTTCAAAAGATGGCGGTTTATCAGAGCAACTTCCACTTCCTTGTGGTGGATTCTGTAATTATTCCCCTGATGGATCGAAATTAGCTTATAACCGCGTTTTTAGAGAATTTAGAACATGGAAATATTACAAAGGCGGAATGGCTGATGATGTATGGATTTATGATTTTAAATCAAAGAAAACTGAGAATATTACCAATAATTTAGCTCAGGATATTTTCCCGATGTGGCATGGAGATAAAGTTTACTTTCTTTCTGATCGCGACAGGACTATGAATTTGTTCTCTTATGATCTGAATACAAAAGAAACTAAAAAGCTAACTGATTATACTTTGTATGATGTTAAATTTCCATCTCTTGGTAATAAAGCAATAGTTTACGAAAATGGTGGGTTTTTATATAAATTTGATCTTGAAAAACAGGAAGTAGAAAAGATAGAAATTCATATTGCGAACGATTTCGATCAGGCAAGAAACGAATTTAAAGATGCAAGTAAATTTATAAATTCTTATGCTGTTTCTCCTGATGGAAAAAGAGTTGTGTTTGGTGCCCGTGGTGATATTTTCACTGTTCCTGCAAAGCACGGAATTACACATAATCTTACAAAAACTCCCGGTGTTCACGACAGAAATGTGGAATGGTCACCAGACGGAAAATTTATTTCTTATATATCTGATATTAGTGGAGAGGATGAAATATACATTATTAATCAAGATGGTAGCGAAGAAGCAATAAAATTGACAAAAAAATCTGATACCTATAAATATAATCCTGTTTGGTCACCGGATAGCAAATATCTTATGTGGGGAGACAAAAAATTACGCCTACAATATATCGATATCAAAACAAAAAAGATTAAAAAAATTACAACTGCTACCGCTTGGGAGATTAGAGATTATAGCTGGTCAAATGATAGCAAATATGTAAGCTACACAATGCCTTCGCAAAATGCAGTTTCTCAGATTTATATTTATGATCTTGAAAATGAAGCAAATCATGCGGTTACTGATAAATGGTATAATTCATCAAGTTCTGTTTTTAGTGATGATGGAAAATATTTGTTTTTTAATTCTTCACGTGATTTTAATCCAATATACAGCCGTACAGAATGGAATCATGCGTATACTGAGATGAGCAAAATTTACTTTGTAACATTGCAAAAATCTACTTCTTCTCCTTTCGAACCTGAAAATGATGTTGTTTCTATTAAAGAGGCTGATACTGAAGTCGAAGAGAAAAAGAATGATAAAAAAGAAGAAAAGAAAGATGAAAAAAAATCAGTAAAAATTGATTTTGATGGAATTGCAGATCGTATTATTTGTCTTCCGATAAGTGTTGCAAATTATTGGAGTATTTCTCCTGTTGGAAATTCTGTTTATTATTGCAAACATTCGAGTAAAGATAAAGGAGTAAGTTTAAAGATGTTTGATCTTAAAAAGAAGAAAGAATCTGATCTTGGAAAAATTAGTAGTTTTATTATTACCGCTGACAAGAAAAAAATGTATGTTAAAAAAAGTGGAAAATATGCAGTTATTAGTCTTCCAAAAGCTCCGGTAAAAATTAAAGACAATATTGATATTAGTAATATGAAAGTTTGGGTTGATTACGAAAAAGAATGGACTCAAATATTTAACGAGGCATGGAGACAAATGCGTGACTTCTTTTATGCTCCAAATATGCACGGATTAAATTGGAAATCAATAAAAGAAAAATATTCGCCATTACTTCCATATGTTAACAACAGAAATGATCTTAATTATATAATTGGTGAAATGGTTGGCGAATTAAGTGTGGGTCATGCATATATTAGCGGTGGTGATAAACTTAAGCCTGAGAGAATTAAGACTGGTTTACTTGGTGCTGAGTTAAGCAAAGACAAATCAGGTTATTTTAAAATTGAGAAAATCCTTAAAGGAGAAAACTGGACAAAAAACACTCGTTCGCCATTTACCGAAGTTGGTGTTGATGTTAATGAAGGCGATTTTATTATTTCTGTAAATGGAGTATCTACTAAAGGAATGAAAGATATTTACGCTGCATTAGTTGGTACTGCAGGAAAACAGATTGAGTTTACTATTAATGATAAAGCATCTGAAAAAGAAGCAAATAATGTAATTATTGTTCCAATTTCTGATGAAAGTAATCTTTATTATTTTAACTGGGTACGAGAAAATATCCGTAAAGTAAACGAGGCTACTAACGGACAAGTTGGGTACATTCATATTCCGGATATGGGACCAGGCGGTTTAAATGAATTTGTTAAATATTTTTATCCTCAGTTATCCAAAAAAGCTTTAATAATTGACGACCGTGGCAATGGTGGAGGAAATGTATCTCCGATGATTATAGAGCGTTTAAACAGAGAACTGGCTTTATACGGAATGGCAAGAAATACAGGAATAAATACAAAACCGGCACAAATGCTTGTCGGACCAAAAGTATTATTACTTGATAGTTATTCTGCTTCTGATGGTGATTTATTCCCATATCAATTTAAAAAACTTGGTATTGGAAAAACTATTGGTGTACGTTCCTGGGGTGGAGTTGTTGGTATTAGAGGATCACTTCCATTTATTGATGGTGGTGATTTGAGAAAACCTGAATTTGCTCCATTTGGTGTCAATGGCGAAGGATGGGTTATTGAAGGACATGGTGTTGACCCTGATATTGTAATTGATAACGATCCTGCTAAAGAATTTGCAGGAGAAGATCAACAGTTAAATAAAGCTATTGAGGTAATATTGAAAGAAGTTAAGAAAATGAAGGATGCACCTGTAATTCCTGCATTTCCTGATAAAACTAAATAGTTTAAAGTTTTGATTTTGAGGTTTCTGGTTGCAGAACTCAAAACTTATCAAAAAAAAAGACTGTATCAATTTGATGCAGTCTTTTTTTGGATGGTTAATATATTTTTACGCTTGTGCTGTGGGACCACCGAAGCTCATCGGAGGTATTCCATCATTTCCTACTGAATCATTAATTTTGCCATGAATTGATTCAAATTTTGTAATGTTATCCTGCAAAGCACGTAATAGTCTCTTCGCATGTTGAGGGGTCAAAATAATTCTGGATTTTACTTTTGCTTTTTGAATTCCAGGCATCATTTTTATGAAGTCAATAATAAACTCTGCATTTGAATGAGTTATCATAGCAAGATTTGAATAAATTCCTTCTGCTATTTCAGGAGTTAATTCAATATTTAGCTGTTTCCCTTTATTTTGTTCAGACATAGTTTCTTCTTTTTAGTGAATGTTTATGTGTTAACTATACAAATTAAATCATGTGACTTTTAAGTTCACTTTAAGAACTTTATTAGATACTATTTTTCTTCTTCACTATTAATTTCCTCACTATTAATTTTCTCAACACTTTTTTCTTCATTTTTCTTCATCAGCATTTCATAATCTTCAGCAGAACCAACAACAATTTTATCATAATCTCTTAAACCTGTTCCTGCAGGAATTTTATGGCCAACAATAACATTTTCTTTAAGTCCAAGAAGATGATCTCTTTTAGCGTTAATTGCTGCAAGTGTAAGAACTTTTGTTGTTTCTTGGAATGATGCAGCTGATATAAAACTATTAGTCTGCAATGAAGCTTTTGTAATACCTTGCAATACTTGTCGTGCAGTTGAAGGTTGAGCGTCACGTGATTCTATTTGTTTTTTATCTTTTCTTTTTAAGAAAGAATTTTCATCTCTTAATTTTCTGGCACTTACAATCTGACCTGTTTTATAAGCAATTGAATCTCCTGAATCAATAATAACTTTCTTTCCGAAAATTTCATCATTTTCTTCCTGGAAAGCGATTTTATTAACAATCTCATTTTCAAGAAATTTGGTGTCACCCGGATCATCGATTTCTACCTTACGCATCATTTGTCGAACAATAACTTCAAAGTGCTTATCATTGATTTTTACACCTTGTAATCGATAAACTTCCTGAACTTCGTTAACAATGTATTCCTGAACTTTCATAGGTCCTTTAATTGAAAGAATATCTGAAGGTGTCATAGCTCCTTCTGATAATGGAGTTCCTGATTTTACATAATCATTTTCTTGTGCAAGAATTTGTTTTGATGTAGGAATAAGATATGATTTTTCTTCTCCTGTTTTTGATGTTATAATAACTTCACGATTTCCGCGTTTCAGTTTTGCTCCAAAGGAAACAATACCATCAATTTCAGATACAATAGCCGGGTCACTAGGATTACGAGCTTCGAATAGCTCAGTAACTCTTGGTAAACCTCCAGTGATATCACCAGATTTTCCAACGGCTCTTGGAATTTTCACAATGTTTTCTCCAGCTTTAATTTTATCGCCTTCTTCAACAATAACGTGAGCACCAACCGGAATATCATAAGATTTAATCAAATTATTTTTTGAATCAAGGATTTTAATAGTTGGATTCTTTGTTTTTTGTCTTGTTTCAATAATAACCTTTTCGTGATATCCTGTTTGTTCGTCAGATTCAATTTTATATGTTTTTCCTTCAACAATATTTTCGTATGCAATTTTTCCTGAATATTCTGAAATAATTACAGCATTGTAAGGATCCCATTCGCAAATAAGTTCTCCTTTAGTAACAGCAGATTTGTTCTTTAAATAGAGATTTGAACCGTAAGGAACAATTCCGAAAGTAAGAACAATTCCTGTTTTTTCATCTACTATTCTCATTTCAGCAGAACGTCCTATAACAACATTAAATGTTTTTCCTTCTTTATTTACGTATTCAATATCTCTGAGTTCATCAATTTCAAGAATACCATCATATTTTGCTGTGATTTTTGAAGATATAGCAATATTAGATGCAGTACCCCCAACATGGAAAGTTCTAAGAGTAAGCTGAGTACCAGGCTCACCAATTGATTGAGCAGCAATAACTCCAACAGCTTCACCTCTTTGAACCATTTTGCTTGATGCAAGGTTTCTACCGTAACATTTTGCACAAACACCGTGTTTTGACTCACAAGTTAATACCGATCTAATCTCTACATATTCAATAGGAGAATCTTCAATAATACGAGAAAAATCTTCGGTTAACTCTTCACCTGCTTTAATGATAAGTTCACCTGATTGAGGATGATAAATATCATGAACAGTTGTTCTACCAAGAATTCTATCGTATAATGTTTCAACAACTTCTTCATTTTTCTTTAATGCAGTAATTGTTAATCCACGTAATGTACCACAATCCTGTTCAGTAATAATTACATCCTGAGCAACATCAACCAAACGACGTGTTAAATAACCGGCATCTGCTGTTTTAAGAGCTGTATCCGCCAAACCTTTACGAGCACCGTGAGTAGAAATAAAGTACTCAAGTACTGATAATCCTTCTTTAAAATTCGATAAAATTGGATTTTCAATAATTTCACCTCCTTTAGCTCCTGATTTTTGTGGTTTAGCCATCAATCCCCTCATTCCGGAAAGCTGACGAATCTGTTCTTTTGATCCCCTTGCTCCTGAATCCAACATCATATAAACTGAGTTAAAACCTTGCTTATCGCGAGAAAGATTTTCCATCAGTGTTTGAGTAAGATGTGAGTTCGTATGTGTCCAAATATCAATTATCTGATTGTATCGTTCATTATTAGTGATAAATCCCATGTTATAATTACTAACAACTTCATCAACTTCTGCATTAGCATTAGCTATAAGTTCTCCTTTAATTTCAGGAATAATAATATCACCTAAGTTAAATGAAAGACCACCTTCGAAAGCCATTTTATATCCAAGATTTTTAATATCATCGAGAAATTTGGCTGTTTTTGAAGTACCGGTCTTCATTAAAATATCACCGATAATATCTCTTAATGCTTTTTTAGTAAGGAGTTGATTAATAAATCCGTACTCTTCAGGAACAACTTTATTAATTAGAACTCGTCCAACAGTAGTTTCTATTTGTTTTCTAACTAGTATTTTGTTTTCAAGAATGTTAACAAAAACTTTGATAGCAGCATGAAGATTAGCTCTTCCTTCGTTATAAGCAATAATTACTTCTTCAGGAGAATAAAAACTAAAACCTTCACCTATTACAGGATCGGCTTTTGTGCTTTTTCTGCCTTTAGTCATATAATATAATCCAAGTACCATGTCCTGAGAAGGAACAGTAATAGGAGCTCCGTTTGCCGGATTTAGAATATTATGTGAAGCAAGCATTAAAATTTGGGTTTCCAATATTGCTGCATTTCCAAGAGGAATATGAACAGCCATCTGGTCACCATCAAAATCTGCATTAAATGCTGTACAAACAAGTGGATGCAATTGAATTGCTTTTCCTTCTATAAGTTTTGGCTGAAATGCCTGAATACCTAACCTGTGAAGGGTAGGAGCACGGTTCAGCATTATTGGATGTCCTTTTAAAATATTTTCAAGGATATCCCAAACAACAGGATCTTTACGATCAACAATTTTCTTTGCTGATTTTACAGTTTTAACAATTCCTCTTTCGAGCATTTTCCTAATGATAAATGGCTTGAATAATTCTGATGCCATATCTTTTGGAATTCCGCATTCGTTGAGTTTTAATTCCGGACCTACAACAATTACTGAACGACCTGAATAGTCAACCCTTTTACCAAGTAAGTTTTGACGGAAACGACCTTGTTTCCCTTTTAAACTATCACTTAATGATTTTAAAGCTCTGTTTGAATCAGTTTTTACTGCACTTGCTTTTCTTGAATTATCGAATAATGAATCAACTGCTTCTTGTAGCATACGTTTTTCATTACGCATGATAACATCAGGAGCTTTAATTTCGATTAAACGTTTAAGCCTGTTATTTCTAATAATAACTCTTCTGTAAAGGTCATTAAGGTCAGATGTTGCAAATCTACCACCATCAAGTGGAACTAAAGGTCTTAATTCCGGTGGTATTACAGGAACAACTTTAACAATCATCCATTCAGGGCGATTCTCTACTCTGTTTCTTGCATCTCTAAATGCTTCATAAACTTTAAGTCTTTTAAGAGCTTCAGCTTTTCTTTGTTGAGATGTTTCTGTATTTGCTTGATGTCTTAATTCGTATGATATTTTATCAAGATCAAGGCGTGCAAGTAAGTCATATAAAGCTTCTGCACCCATTTTGGCAATGAATTTATCAGGATCGCTATTGTCAAGGTGTTGATTTTCCGGTGGAAGTGTTTCGAGAATATCGAAATATTCTTCCTCGGTCAAAAAATCAAGATACTTAATACCATCAACAGTTTTTACTCCGGCATTTATTACAATGTATCTTTCGTAATAAATAATTGAGTCAAGTTTTTTTGATTGTAAGCCTAAAAGTGCACCAATTTTATTTGGTAATGATTTAAAAAACCAAATGTGAGCAACAGGAACAACAAGTTGAATGTGTCCCATTCTTTCACGACGAACTTTTTTCTCGGTAACTTCAACCCCGCAACGGTCACAAACAATACCTTTATATCTTATTCGTTTATATTTTCCGCAGTGACATTCCCAATCTTTTACAGGTCCAAATATTCTTTCACAAAATAAACCATCGCGCTCAGGTTTGTAAGTACGGTAGTTTATAGTTTCAGGTTTTAATACTTCACCATGCGAACGTTCGAGAATTTGTTCCGGTGAGGAAAGGCTAATAGTAATTGATGAAAATTTACTATTTAATGCATTATCTTTTCTGAAAGCCATATATTTATACTAATTGGATTATTAAAATTAATTAATAACTTAAATGTTTTTTCAGTTAAGAAGAAACATTTAAGCTAATACTATTTCTATTTGAAAGAAACATTCAGACATAATCCGTTCAATTCATGAACCAATACATTGAATGATTCAGGAATTCCCGGTATAGGCATATTCTCGCCTTTTACAATAGTTTCATATGTTTTTGCCCGACCAATAACATCATCGGATTTTACAGTCAGAACTTCTTGAAGTACATTGGCTGCTCCAAATGCTTCAAGTGCCCATACTTCCATTTCTCCAAATCTTTGTCCACCAAACTGTGCTTTTCCACCAAGTGGTTGCTGAGTGATAAGTGAGTATGGTCCAATTGATCTTGCATGCATTTTGTCATCAACCATGTGATGCAGTTTTAGCATATATATAAATCCAACTGTAGCCGGTTGATCAAAACGTTTACCGGTTCCACCATCATAAAGGAAAACTTTTCCGTTTTCCGGAAGATTGGCTTGTTTCATATAATCGTTAATTTGGTCAATATTAGCACCATCAAAAATTGGAGTCTGAAATTTTAATCCTAATTCTTTACCTGCCCAACCAAGAACAGTTTCATAAATTTGACCAAGGTTCATACGTGATGGTACACCAAGTGGGTTAAGAACAATATCTACTGGACTTCCGTCTTCGAGGAATGGCATATCTTCTTCTCTCACTATTTTTGCAACAATACCTTTGTTACCATGCCGTCCAGCCATTTTGTCTCCAACTTTAAGTTTACGTTTTTTAGCAACATAAACTTTTGCCATTTGAATTATTCCTGTTGGAAGATCGTCTCCAACTGTTGTAATAAATTTCTTACGATTAAAAATACCTAAAAACTCTTTGTATTTAATATTGTAATTATTTATTAATGTATTAATAAGTTCGTTTTTTAGACTATCAGTAGTCCATTTATTAGGGTTGATATTTGAATAATCAAGTCCTAATAAAAGTTTTTGAGAAAACTTGGTTTTTTTAGGAATAACCATTTCCTTGTAATTATTATATACTCCCTGTGATGATCTTCCACTTACAATAATTGTTAATTTATCAACAAGTTTAAGTTTTAGATTAGCAATATTTTTTTGAAATTCTTTCTCAAGTTCAGCTATAATTTCTTTTTCAGTAATTTTTGTTTTCTTGTCTTTAATTATTCTTGAGAAAAGTTTTTTGTCAACAACAACTCCTTTCATTGAAGGAGGAGCTTTTAATGATGCATTTTTAACATCTCCTGCTTTATCACCAAAGATTGCCCGAAGTAATTTTTCTTCGGGAGTAGGATCGCTTTCGCCTTTAGGAGTAATTTTTCCAATGAGAATATCACCTTCATTAACTTCGGCACCTATTCTAATCATTCCTTTTTCGTCAAGATCTTTAGTAGCTTCGGCACTAACATTTGGAATATCATTTGTTAACTCTTCAACTCCACGTTTTGTATCTCTAACTTCTAAAGAGAATTCTTCGATGTGTACTGATGTAAAAATATCTTCTTTAACAACTTTTTCAGAGATTACGATAGCATCTTCAAAATTATATCCTTTCCAAGGCATAAAAGCAACCTTAAGATTTCTTCCTAATGCTAGTTCACCATTTTGAGTTGCATAGCCTTCGCAAAGTACTTGTCCTTTTACAACTTTACTGCCTTTAACAACAATAGGGCGAAGGTTGATACTTGTATTTTGGTTAGTTCTCTTAAATTTTATTAAATTGTATGTTTTAATATCATCATCGAAGCTTGTCAGTCTTTGATTTTCATCTCTGGAATATTTAATAACGATTTTATTAGAATCAACATACTCAACTACTCCATGACCTTCAGCATTGATAAGAACTCTTGAATCTCTTGCAACAAAACCTTCGATTCCTGTTCCAACTATTGGTGCTTCAGCATTAAGTAGTGGAACAGCCTGACGCATCATATTTGATCCCATCAAGGCTCTGTTTGCATCATCATGTTCAAGAAATGGAATCAATGAGGCAGCAATAGAGGCAATTTGATTTGGTGCGATATCAATAAGGTCAACTTTTTCTCTTTCAATAATAGGATAATCAGCAAGATAACGTCCTTTAACTTTTTTGTTTGTAAAACTTCCATCTTCATTTAAAATAGTACTTGCTTGTGCTATTATTTTGCTTTCTTCTTCTTCTGCAGTAAGATAAATAGGATCTTCATCTAGTTTTATTTTACCGTTTTTAACTGTTCTGTATGGTGTTTCAATAAAACCAAGTTTATTAATTTTCGCAAATACACAAAGAGAAGATATCAAACCAATATTTGGACCCTCAGGTGTTTCGATTGTACATAATCGACCGTAATGAGTAAAGTGAACATCACGAACCTCGAAGCCAGCTCTCTCACGTGAAAGACCACCTGGTCCTAATGCAGAAATTCTTCTTTTATGAGTTACCTCAGATAATGGATTTGTTTGATCCATAAATTGAGATAATGCATTGGTACCAAAAAATGAATTGATTACAGAAGAAAGAGTTTTTGCATTAATAAGATCGGTAGGTGTAAACACCTCATTGTCTCTAACATTCATTCTTTCGCGAATAGTACGAGCCATTCGTGTAAGTCCGACACCAAACTGAGATGAAAGCTGTTCTCCAACTGTTCTTACTCTACGATTACTCAAGTGATCAATATCATCAACATCAGTTCTTGCATTTGCAAGTTTGACCAGATATTTGATTATAGAAATAATGTCTTCTTTTGTAAGAACTTTAGTTTCGACAGGAATATTCAGACTCAATTTTTTATTGATCTTGTATCTTCCAACTTCACCAAGGTCATAGCGTCTATCAGAGAAAAATAATTTATCGATAATTCCTCTTGCAGTTTCTTCATCAGGTGGTTCAGCATTTCTAAGCTGACGGTAGATGAATTCTACAGCTTCTTTTTCAGAGTTTGCTGTATCTTTTTGAAGAGTGTTAAAGATAATGGAATAATCAATTCTTTGTCCTTCTTCTTTTTCTTTATGAAGAAGAATATTTTTTATTCCTGCATCAATAATCTGATCAATGTGTTGATTTTCGAGTATTGTTTCACGATCTATAATAACTTCAGTACGTTCGATTGAAACAACTTCTCCGGTATCTTCATCAACAAAATCTTCAATCCATGATTTAACAACTCTCGCTGCTAAACTTCGTCCGATAACTCTTTTCAGACCTGCTTTGCTGACTTTTACATCTTCGGCAAGGTCGAAAATTTCTAATATTTCCTGATCGCTTTCATAACCAATAGCTCTTAATAATGTTGTTACAGGAAGTTTTTTCTTTCTGTCGATGTAAGCATACATCACATTATTAATATCAGTTGTAAATTCCATCCAGGAACCTCTAAAAGGTATAATCCTGGCAGAATACAACTGTGTGCCATTTGCGTGAAAACTTGTACCAAAAAATACTCCGGGCGACCGGTGTAATTGAGACACAATAACTCTTTCGGCACCATTAACTATGAAGGTACCTTTCGGACTCATATAGGGAATCATTCCAAGATATACATCTTGAATGATTGTTTCAAAATCCTCGTGATCAGGATCGGTACAATAAAGTTTTAGTTTAGCTTTAAGTGGTACACTGTATGTTAAACCTCTTTCGATACATTCATTAATTGAATATCTTGGAGGATCGATAAAATACTTCAAAAATTCAAGAACGAAATTGTTTCTTGCATCAGTAATTGGAAAGTTATCACTAAAAACTTTATATAAGCCCTCATTAATACGATTTTCAGGGTTTGTTTCCAGTTGGAAAAAATCCTGAAAAGATTTTAATTGTACATCAAGAAAGTCAGGGTATGGAAAACGACTTTTTGTAGATGCAAAATTTATTCTATCAAATGTTTGTGAAGCCAAGATTTTATAAGTTTTAATCCTGCCTTTCGGCAGAAATGTTTGTAGTATATATTATTAATTATCAAAGTCATAATTAGACAATCAATTATGTAGTCAAAACTATAAAAGTTTATGTTCTTTTGATATAAAACAAATCACTACCTTACTTAACCTCTACCTCTGCTCCGGCTTCTTCTAATTGTTTTTGTAATGCTTCTGCTTCATCTTTAGTGATTCCTTTTTTGATAGCTGCGGGAGCTGAATCAACTAATTCTTTAGATTCTTTAAGTCCAAGACTTGTAAGTTCTTTTACTAATTTAACAACTGCAAGTTTAGATTGTCCGTGAGCTTTGAGTATTACGTCAAATTCAGTTTGCTCTTCAGCTTCAGCAGCACCTTCACCGCTTGCTGGACCTGCAACAACAGCAGCAGCAGCTGGTTCAATACCGTATTCTTCTTTAAGAATGTTAGCTAATTCGTTTACTTCTTTAACTGTTAAGCTTACTAACTGTTCTGCAAAATTTTTTAAATCTGCCATTTTAATATGATTTTTTGTGATGTTTTTTAAAATTGAATTGTTTTTTATTTACTTAGAATTGTTATTCTGATTTTTCAGATAAAGTTTCTAATATTCCAGAGATTTTTTGCCCACCTGATTTTAAAGCTGAAATAACATTTTTGGCCGGTGATTGAAGTAATCCAATGATATCTCCAATAACCTCTTCTTTTGATTTGATGTTTGATAATAAATCAAGTTGATCATCTCCAAAGTAAGTTGCCTCTTCAATAAATGCTGCTTTAAGAATAGGTCGATCATTTGTTTTTCTGAATTCTTTGATAATTTTTGCCGGAGCATTACCTACCTGAGCAAACATAATAGATGTAGGACCTGTGCATGAATCAACAAGTGATTCAAAGTCTTTTTCGCATCTATCAAATGCTTTTTTCAAAAATGTATTTTTAACTACTTGAAGTTTTATATCTCTTTTGTAGCAAATACTTCTTAATAAAGTTGTATTTGCAGCGTTAAGACCTGAAATATCAGTAAGATAAAAATAATTACTATTAGATAATTGTTCCGCTAAAGAATCAATAAGTTGATTTTTTTCTTCTTTTCTCATAAAATTCTATTTATTCAAAATGAATTATGCGGTTATTGATTTCTGTTCGATTTGCACACCAGGACTCATAGTACCTGAAATATAGATACTTTTTACATAAGTGCCTTTTGATGATGCAGGTTTAAGTTTAATAATTGTTGTTAATAATTCTCTAGCGTTATCGACTAATTTTTCTTTGTCGAAAGAGCTTTTGCCTATACCGGCGTGAATTATTCCAAATTTATCTACTTTAAAATCAATTTTCCCTGCTTTAACTTCGTTAATAGCTTTCGCGATATCCATTGTTACAGTACCTGTTTTTGGGTTTGGCATTAAACCTCTTGGGCCTAATATTCTACCAAGTGCTCCAACTTTTGGCATAACGCTTGGCATAGTAATTACTACGTCAATGTCAGTCCATCCGCCTTTGATTTTTTTTATGTACTCATCTAATCCGTAATAGTCAGCGCCAGCATTTTTTGCTTCTTCTTCTTTATCGGGAGTACATAATACAAGTACTTTAACTGTTTTTCCAGAACCGTGAGGTAAAGTAACTGATCCACGCACCATTTGATTTGCCTTTTTTGGATCTACACCTAATCTTACGTTTAGATCTACAGATGAATCAAATTTTGTGCTTATCAGTTCTTTTACAACATCAACAGCTTCTGTTAAAGAATATTTGGTATTGCTGTCAAATTTTGCTAAAGCTTCTTTTCTTTTTTTTGTTAATTTAGCCATTTCACTTCCTGTTACAGTTATTAATATTCGGTTATTATAAATAAACAATGCAAAATTTTAAATTGTCTGAATAACTTTTATTTAACAACTTAATTTGGATTGTTATTAATTGTTAGCAAAAGGTGATTTACCTTTTATTTTTACTCCCATGCTTCTTGCTGTTCCTGCAACCATTTTCATAGCTGAATCAACATTAAAAGCATTCATGTCAACCATTTTGCCTTCGGCAATAGTCTTAACCTGATCCCATGAAATAGATGCTACTTTTGTTATATTAGGTTCTGGAGAACCTTTTTTGAGTTTGGCAGCTTCTAATATTTGCACCGGAACAGGTGGAGTTTTAATAATAAAAGTAAATGACTTATCCTTAAAAACAGTAATAATAACCGGAATAACCTTACCAGCTTGCTCTTGAGTACGCGCATTAAACTGCTTGCAAAACTCCATAATATTTACACCCTTTGCACCTAATGCAGGACCAACTGGTGGAGATGGATTTGCTGCGCCTCCTTTGATTTGTAATTTGATTAATCCGCTAATTTCTTTTGCCATTGTAATCTTTAATTATAATTTATAAAAGTAAATTGATAACATTATTCTTTTTCTACCTGCATAAAACCAAGTTCTAATGGAGTTTTTCTGCCGAAGATTTTAACCATAACCTTAAGTTTCTTTTTGTCTTCATTAATTTCTTCAATAATTCCAGTAAAACTATTAAATGGTCCATCAGTTACTTTCACAGATTCTCCAACAATAAATGGTACATTAATTTCCTCTCCTTGTTCTGCCAACTCATCAACTTTACCTAAGATTCTGTTGACTTCTGCCGGACGAATAGCATCGGGTTTGCCTTTAGTACCTATAAATCCCAATACATTTGGGATATTCTTTACTATATGAAGCACCTCTCCAATAAGTACAGCTTCGATAAGAATATATCCGGGAAAATAATTCCTTTCTTTACTTATCTTTTTGCCTTTGCGTACCTGAAAAACCTTTTCAGTTGGTATAAGTATCTGAGTAATAAAATCGCCAAGCTCAAGACGGTCAATCTCACTTTCAAGATATTCCTTAACCTTTTTTTCCTTGCCGCTTATCGCCTTTACTACATACCATTTTTTTACTTGATTACTCATACCATTTAAAAACAGTGATTAAAAATTGTTATCAAAAAAAAATAATATTAGAATAATTTGTAAAAATTTTCTAATATAGTTTGAAACGAAATATCCATCATATATACTACTACTGCAATAATAAGGGAAGCAATGGATACTACAATTGAACTATTTTGTAACTCACTCCAAGATGGCCATGATACCTTATGCATAAGTTCGTCATAGCATTCCTTGATGTAGTTTAATATTTTTATTTTCGCCATTTGTTAATATTTTTTTGCACGGGTGGTAGGAATTGAACCCACAACCAATGGTTTTGGAGACCACTACTCTACCAATTGAGCTACACCCGTATTAAAATATTTAAAGAACATTTTATATGGCAGAATTAGGCTCTCAAAATAAAAAAAGCCTAATTCATAAACCAGTATTTATTTTGTTTCTTAGTCAAGAATTTCAGTTACCTGACCAGCTCCAACAGTACGTCCACCTTCACGAATTGCAAATCTTAAACCTTTGTTCATAGCAATTTCTGAGATAAGATGAGTTTCGATTGTTAGGTTGTCACCAGGCATTACCATCTCAACACCTTCTGGAAGAATCATTTCTCCAGTAACATCAGTTGTTCTGAAATAGAATTGTGGTCTGTATTTATTATGAAATGGAGTGTGACGTCCACCTTCTTCTTTTTTAAGGATATAAACCTCAGCTTTAAAATTTTTGTGAGGAGTTACAGATCCTGGTTTAGCAATTACCATACCTCTGCAAATTGCTTTTTTGTCGATACCTCTTAATAATAGACCTGCATTATCTCCAGCTTCTCCACGGTCTAAGATTTTTCTGAACATCTCAACACCAGTAACAACTGATTTGAGTTTTTCAGCTCCCATACCAATGATGTCAACAGGATCACCTGAGTTAATAATACCGGTTTCTATTCTACCTGTAGCAACAGTACCTCTACCTGTAATTGAGAAAATATCTTCAACAGGCATTAGAAATGCTTTGTCAATGTCACGCTTTGGTAGTGGAATCCACTCGTCACAAGCAGCCATAAGTTCAACTACTTTTTCTACCCATTTTTCTTCTTCGTTTAGTGCACCTAAAGCAGAACCTTGAATAATAGGAGTGTTTTCTCCATCAAATTTGTAGAATGAAAGAAGATCTCTTATTTCCATTTCTACTAATTCTAAAAGCTCTTCGTCATCTACCATGTCAACTTTGTTCATAAAAACAACAAGTTTTGGTACACCAACCTGACGTGCAAGAAGGATATGCTCACGAGTTTGTGGCATAGGACCATCAGTTGCAGCAACAACTAGAATGGCACCGTCCATTTGAGCAGCACCGGTTACCATGTTTTTAACATAGTCGGCGTGACCAGGACAGTCAACGTGTGCGTAATGTCTGTTTTCTGTTGAATACTCAACATGAGCAGTATTAATTGTAATACCTCTTTCCTTTTCTTCAGGAGCATTGTCAATTGAGTCAAAAGACGCAAATTCAGCTAAGCCTGATGCTTGAAGGTTTAAAGTAATTGCAGCGGTTAATGTTGTTTTACCGTGGTCAACGTGACCAATGGTTCCAATATTAACATGGGGTTTGGATCGATCAAATTGTTCTTTAGCCATATCAAAAGTGTTTAATTGTTGTTTACTAGTTTAATATAATTATATTGTCTTTTTAGAGCCAATGACGAGAATTGAACTCGTGACCCCTTCCTTACCAAGGAAGTGCTCTACCCCTGAGCTACATCGGCTTGTGTAAGGTTCATGAGCGGAAAACCGGGCTCGAACCGGCCACCTACAGCTTGGAAGGCTGTCGCTCTACCAAATGAGCTATTTCCGCATTATTTCAGAATTGGAGTGATTTCTGAAAAAATTGTTTACAAGAAACGTTATTCATTAAGTAATGAACATTTATACTCCAGTTGTGGGGAGAGGAGGATTCGAACCTCCGAAGGCTTTGCCAACAGATTTACAGTCTGCCCCGTTTGACCGCTCTGGAATCTCCCCTCGTTTAATTATTTTAAGAATATGAGCCGATGGACGGATTCGAACCGCCGACCGGCTGATTACAAATCAGCTGCTCTGGCCAACTGAGCTACATCGGCCTAAAATAACATAAACTCCTTTAAATAAACAAATAACTTACCTTCGTTTTAAAAGGAGTGCAAAAATATATATTATTAACTTAATAACCAAAGAAAATTTAAATATTTCTAAAAATAATTATTTTCTATAATTGGTTTCGGTTTTCCCTTTATGTTTTCTTAGTTGTCTTCGTAGTGCTTCTACTGCAATATCAGTGGATTCTTCAAATGTTTTGCTTTGTTTTTTAACGAAAAAATCTTCTCCTTTTACTGATGTTTTTATTTCAGTAATTTTGTTAAAGCTTTTATCGTTTTTGTCAACTTTCAATATTACTTCACTTTTTAATACACTATCATGGTAATTGGATAGTTTCTCAACTTTTTCTGTGATAAATTCTCTTAGTTTTGTGTCTGCTTTAAAATTAATTGATTCAATTTTAATGTTCATAATTTACCTCCTATTTTTTCGCCTTTGGATGAGCGTGATTATATATTGATTTTAACTTGTCTATTGTATTATGAGTGTACACCTGAGTTGATGATAAGTTTGAGTGCCCGAGAAGTTCTTTTATTGCATTTAAGTCTGCACCATTATTTAGCATATGCGTTGCAAAAGTATGTCGTAAAACATGTGGGCTCTTTTTTGATAATGTAGTTACTATATTAAGGTATGAATTAATGATTCTATATACTAGTTTTGAGTACATCTTTTTCCCTTTAATTGTAACAAACAAATAAGTAGTTACATCCGATTCACTAATTTCTTTATGTTTTTTTATAATATATGTGTTTAGTAAATCACTCAGTTTATTACTAAACGGTATTATACGTTCTTTATTTCGCTTTCCGATAACTTTTATTGTTAATCTTTTCAGGTCAATATCTTGTTCTTTTATGTTAATAAGTTCCGATGATCTTATTCCTGTTGCATAAAAGACTTCGATTATTGTTTTATCTCTTACTGATGTGAAATCATCTCCAAAATCTATATCATTTAATAAGGTACTCATTTTATTTTTTTCAACAAATTCTGGTAGCCTTTTGGATGTTTTTGGTGATGTGACTTTGTGCATAGGGTTAATGGATATTTTTTCTTCTCTAATCAAATATTTGAAAAATGATTTTAATGATGATAGTTTTCTGTTTATTGATCGGGTTGATAAACCTTTTTCCATTAATTCAACAATCCATGATCTAATAATAATGTGGTCGACTTTCTTTTCGTCAATTATTTCGTATTTTTCTTTTATGAATTGAAAGAATTGAGTTATGTCTTTCTTATAGGCAGTAATAGTGTGGTTTGAAAACCTCTTTTCGAATTGAATATGTTGATAAAATTTTCTTTGCACCATTAAATAAAAATAGGAAGAAACGATATCTCAAAGATACAATAAAATATCTTCAAAACAAAATTTCTTCCTAATAAAATAAATAAATTATTTTATTAAATTTCGGCTTTATCTCTTAGCTGCTGAACGTAAATTGCTTTTAATTTTTGCTCTCTTTTTATTATCGAAGGCCTGTCAAATTGTTGTCTGGCTCTTATTTCTTTTACAACACCAGTTTTTTCGTATTTTCTTTTATACTTTTTTAAAGCTCTTTCGATACTTTCTCCGCTCTTTACAGGTACTATTATCATATTATTCTCTTTCTTTTTGAATTATCATTTTTTCGGTTTGCAAAAGTAAAACAAAAAAACTAATAACAAAACAAATTATTGCAATAAATTTGATAAAAGAAAATCAGTCATTCGTTTATATAAATGCATTCTTGTATTTTTACCGGTATAAATTCCATGGTTACTGTTTGGATAAAGCTGCATCTCAAATTGTTTATTTGCTGCTACCAATGCAGTTACCAAGTCAATTGAGTTTTGAACATGAACATTGTCATCGGCAGTTCCATGAATCAAAAGAAAATTACCTTTTAATTTGTCAACATGATTAATTGGTGAATTGTCATCGTATCCATTTGCATTTTCCTGAGGTGTTCGCATAAACCTCTCAGTGTATATATTGTCATAATATCTCCAATTTGTTACCGGTGCAACTGCAATTCCTGTACTGAAATAATCGGATCCTTTTGTCATACATAAAGTAGACATATATCCGCCATAACTCCATCCAAATATTCCAATTCTATTTGCATCAATATAATCAAGGGAGCCTAAATATTTAGCAGCTTCAATCTGGTCAATTGTTTCGTATTTCCCAAGTTGCATATAGGTCATCTTTTTAAATTCTTCTCCTCTTGCTCCTGTTCCTCTGTTATCGACAGAAACTACAATTATTCCTTTTTGTGCCAGCATTTGTTCCCATAAATCACTACCCCAACTATTCTGTATGGTTTGCGATCCGGGTCCTCCATATATTGTAAAAAGAACCGGATATTGTTTTTCTTTATCAAAGTTTGGTGGGAGAATTTTCCATGCATTAAGCTCAACGTTTTCTGAAGTTGTTATTGTAAAGAATTCTTTTTTGCTGAAATTATATTCTTTTATTGTTTTCAGAAGTTTTGAGTTATCTTCAAGTACTCTTATTTGTTTCCCATTTGCTTTATTTACTGTTATTACTGAAGGGGTATTTGCATCAGAAAAAGTATTAATAAAGTATTTATAATCTGAACTAAATCTGGCTCTGTTTGTTCCTTTACGGGATGATAGCTTGTTTTTATTTCCCTTTAAATCAACACTGTAAATATCTCGATTTAGAGGTGATGATTCGGCAGATGTATAATAAACTATTTGTTTTTTTTCGTCAAATCCTATAAGATCAGTAATTACCCAATTTCCTTTAGTGAGTTGTTTTACAAGCTCTCCATTCATTTTATATAAATAAATATGGTAATATCCGTCTTTTTCGCTGGTAAAAAGAAAATGCTCATTATCATCCAAAAAAGTTAAATGGTCAGTGATATCAATGTAATATTTATTAGTTTCGGTATAAATTACTTTTGATTCTCCATTTTTTGGGTCAGCAAAAAGTATCTCTAACTTATTTTGTAAACGATTCATTCTTTGAATTGATAAAATTTCATTGTTTTTGGTCCATTTTATCCTTGGAATATATTGGTCAGTTTCTTCGCCGATATCCATTTTAACTGTTTTTTCATTGGTAATATTATAAGTAAATATATTTACAATTGAATTGTCTTCACCAGCTTTTGGGTATTTATATTTATATTCTTCCGGATATAAATCGCCATATTTTAAAAAGCAAAATTCTTTAACATTGCTTTCATCAAATTTATAAAAAGCAATTTTTTCTCCATTGGGTGACCAGAAAAAAGCTCTTGTAAAACCGAATTCTTCTTCATATACCCAATCTGTTGTTCCATTGATAATATTATTATAAAGTCCGTCTTTTGTAATTTGTGTTTCGGTGTTACTTATCAGGTTTTTAATAAATAAATTATTATTACGAATAAATCCTACTTTAGAACCATCAGGCGAAAAACTTGCCAGTCGTTGTTTGCCGTTCTCAGATAATTGTTGTAAAGTTTTGTTTTTAATATCCCAAATATAAAATTCCGATTTTGATGAGTATCTGTAAATATATTCTGTTTTTGTTGGAAAAAGAATTTTGTTCTCATCTTTACTAAAAGTATAATTTACTAATCTTATATTTTCTTTTTTTCCTTCAGGAATTAATTCTGATGCAGTTACAATTGTTTTTACATAATTACCATTCTTGTATTTATATACATTTATTGAATCGTTTTCTAAAACAGAATAATAGCTTCCATTTGCCATCGATCTCATTCCATAAACTCTTTTCTGATGAAGCTTTCCGCTTGCATAAATATCATTTAAGGTAATTTCTTTTGTTTGGCTTTGAGCATTTGATAATTCTGAAAAGATGAATAAAAAAATACTAAATGACAGTCCAATTATTTTAAATTTCATAATAATTATATTTTGAATTGATAAAATTTTTTGTCAAAAGTAAATTATTTACAGATTATACCAAACAAAAAAACTTCAATTAATTGAGAATAGATGATTTCTTTAAAAAAAATGAAAAATAATTACAAAGATTCAGAGATTTTATTATTTTTGTTTTTGGGGGATATTAGCTCAGTTGGTTTAGAGCATCGCCTTGACAGGGCGGGGGTCAGTGGTTCAAATCCACTATGTCCCACCATTGCAGGGAATTAGTTTTGAAACAACTTTGCTTTTTTTCCGTATAAATTATTCAAAACTTAAAATTGAATGTTTCATTATTTTTTAATGAAATAAAATTATTAATTATTAGAATATTTGCAAACCAATAAAACTTAGTAATATTGAAAAAGACAATAATATATACCTTAATTTCAGCAATAATATTTAGTTTAAATATTACTGATATTCAGGCACAAGATGGAAATTTTTCTCAATTTTTTAATAATCCACTTTATTATAATCCGGCTTTTGTTGGACTTAATAAAGGATTAAAGGCAAGGCTTCATTATCGTAATCAGTGGTATGATCTTCCGGGTGATTTTTCTAATTATAATTTTAGTTTAGATATAGCCGACAGAGATTTTCCTGGTGCTGGAGGATTAGGATTCATGGTAAATTCGACTAGTGAGGGAGTTGGATATTTTCAAAATACTACGGTAGGATTCATGCCATCAGTTAGAATTCCATTAGCTGAAAATTTTATTATGCAAGTAGGAGCAATGGCTTCATTTGTGCAGAGACAAATAAATTGGGGCAATTTGGTTTTTAGTGATGAACTAAATGGAATGCATGGAAATATTGGTCAATCTACTTTTATTCCACCAACTGATGATAAAATGATTTACCCTGATTTTAGTTTTGGAGGCTTATTTCAGATTTCAGGAGAAGGGGTTACAGGAGTTTTTGGCGGTGCAGCACACCATTTAACCCAACCGTCACAATCTTTTTTCGACTGGGGGTCATCACTTGAACGCAGGTATGTTGTTCATGGTGATATTATTTTTGATATTGGCCAGAAAACAGGTTATTTTGTAAGAAAGAAAGGATTTAAACTTAATCCTGGAATCATTTGGCAATATCAGGCTAAAATGAATTTGTATTCGGTAGGAATGAATTTTTATTTTACCAGGATGTATTTTGGATTGTGGTATAGAAATGAATCTCTCGAATACGATACTCATTCTGACTTTGTTCTTCTCGCAGGAGTTTATATTCCTTTTGGTGATATTGCAAGACTAAAATTAATGTATAGTTATGACATGGCAGTTACTGCTGGTCAAACATATACAGGTCCATCAAACGAAATATCTCTAATTTTTGAATTTGATGATATTAAATTAACAAGTTCAAAGAAAAAATATCGTTCAATTAGAGGACGAAAAATTATTGAAGAAACCCTTGAGTGTACACCTTTTTAATATAGTTTAAATCGGGATTTGAAATTTATTTAATTTCTAATCCCGAATCTTTTACCTTAAATAAAAATTTCTTAAGCTTCTTGTTGTGCCTGAATAGCCGTTATTAAAACTGTGTTAACAATATCTTTAACAGAGCAACCTCTGCTCAAATCATTTACAGGTTTGTTTAGACCTTGAGAAACAGGACCTACTGCTAAAGCATTTGATGCTCGTTGTACAGCTTTATATGTATTGTTACCTGTATTAAGGTCAGGAAAAATATAAACTGTTGCTTTTCCAGCTACTTCGCTATTTGGCATTTTTTTCAATGCAACGCTGGCATCGTATGCTGCGTCATATTGAATTGGCCCTTCAATTTTTATATCAGGACGACGTTTACGGGCTATCTCGGTTGCTTCTCTTACTTTATCAACATCTTTTCCTTTCCCTGATTCACCGGTAGAATATGAGAGCATTGCTACGCGGGGTTCAATACCAAACAAACTGGCAGTATCTGCAGAGCTAATTGCAATATCAGCTAACTCTTCAGAGTTTGGATTTGGATTAAATGCGCAATCACCATAAGCAAGAACTCTGTCTTCAAAGCACATTAAAAAACAACTTGAAATAACAGAAAACTCTGGTTTTGATTTTATAAATTCAAAAGAAGGACGAATAGTGTGTTGTGTTGTATGAGCAGCACCTGAAACCATTCCGTCGGCATGGTTTTTAAATACCATCATTGTTCCAAAGTAACTTACATCGTGCATCACATCGAATGCCATTTCTTTTGTAATTCCTTTATGTTTTCTAAGGTGATAATAAGTTAATGCATAATCATTAATAAGATCATTATCATAAGGATCAATAATGTTTACTCCTTCTAATTTTAAATGCAGCTCTTCAGCTCTGGCAAAAATATCATCTTCATTTCCTAATAATGTAATCTCAACAACGTTTCTTCGGAGTAGAATTTCTGCAGCTCTAAGAATACGATCATCCATACCTTCCGGAAGAACAATATGTTTGCTATTTGAACGTGCTCTTTCAAAGAGTTCGTATTCAAACATTATTGGAGTTATTACGTTAGAAGGTGTAACATCTATTATTTCTTTAAGTTTAGTATCATCAACAAATGCTTCGAAGTGACCTTGTGCCATTGCTAACCTTCGTTCGTTATCAGGCTTTAATGTTGCTTTTGTATTATTAATATTTATTGCAGTTGTGTATGTGTCTGTATCAACTTCAAATACAGCAACAGGTAGTTTCTTAATACCCCTGATTAATTTCATTAAATCACTATTAATTTTAAAACCTCCAGTAAGAATAATACCGGCAATTTTTGGAAAATTATCGGATAAGAAAGTCATGAAAAGAGTAATAAGAATATCCGATCTGTCGCCTGGAGTTATTACCAATGTTCCTGCTTCGTTATGTTTTAAAATGTTTTCGATTGTCATTGCACCAACTTTGTAGTTAGTAACATCGTAATCAAGTACATTTTCGTCGCCATAAACATGATTTGCTTTTAATGCATTTGCAATTTGTCTAATGGTAAGCTTTTGAAGCAACTCTAATTCAGGAACAACAAAGTTAATTTCATTATTTGTACTTAATGATTCGAGTAATTTAACAATTTCTTCAAGGTGTTCGTTTTTAACACGATTAACAAGTATTCCTAAAAAATTAGAGTTTTCATTTATAAGAAGGCTTTTTGTAAGTTGAACTGTATTGGCAATTTTATCAACATTTTTATCTTTTCCGCAAACAACTGCTAAAATTGGAGCATTAAGATTGTTTGCAACTCTGGAATTAAATTCAAATTCAAACGGTTTTAAAGAACCTGTAAAATCAGTACCTTCAATTAGAACAAAATCACATTCAGATTCCAGTTTTTTATATTTATTAATAATTGTTGTGATAACTGTGTCAAAATCATCGGTATTAATTAGCTTGAATGCTTCTTTACTAGTCATTCCATACATTAAATCATGATCAAAAGGAAGTTTAAATCGTTTTGAAACAAGATTAATATCATGATCAGGTTTTTTTTCAAGCCTGATAATAGGCCTGAACAGTCCTACTCTTTTGATGTGTCTTGTTAAGATATTCATGATTCCGAGAACAATCAAAGATTTTCCGGATTCTGCTTCTGTAGCAGCAATGTAAAGGTTTCTTGACATGGGATTAATTCTATATTTTTTTCCTCTTTTTTTTGGGCTGCGAAATTACAAATTACATTTTGATTTCTGGGGGTTGATATTAATTTTTACAGATTAAAATTATTATTAGTATAGTAAAAAAAAAGAGCCTACTTTGCAAATAATTCAAAATAGGCTCAAAATATAAATAAGTTTTATTAATCAGGGCTGACTCTTATTATTTTTTAATGTATCAACGTTACAGTACCAAATGTATTTAGGTTTCCATCGCCATTATCAGTGCCTTCCCATATTGTATTATCTCTAAAAGTAGCTGTTGCTTTCCAAACGTATGAGCCTTGAGGTAATAATGTTTCATGATAGATTCCGTCCCAACTTTCGGCTGGTCTTCCTTCATCATCAAGTTTACTCGAACTCCAAACAAGGTTGCCCCATTTGCTATAAATTTCAATCTTATATTGTCTTAAGTTATAGCCTTTGGGTGAAAAAAGTTTAATACCTGCATTTGGGCTTTTTGGTGCAAAAGCATTAGGAATATAAAGTCCTTTAAAGAACATTTCGAATTTCATAGTGCTTGTATCGGGACAGTTGAATTGATTCCAGCTTGTTAAAGTAATTAAGAAGGTATCATCTTCATTATAAAGTATTACAGGACTATCTTCCTCAGAAGTTTCACCATTTCCGAAATCCCAATAACTTAATGAATCTCCTACGGAAGTATTATTAAAAAAGATTTGCCCTTGTATTCCTTCGTAATTTGAAGTAATCTCAAAACTACTTGTTGGAATTGGATGAACTTCAACAGAATTAGTTATAGTGTCACTACAATTGTTATTATCAGTTATAACTAATTTTACATCATAGTTTCCTTCTGTAATATAAATAAATTCCGGATTTTGAATGATTGAAGTATCTTCTGCGCTTGTTAAATCGCCAAAATCCCAAAACCATGAATTAATCTGAACATCAGCTGTGTCTGAAAAATCGAAGAAAAGTGTGGGATTACCTTTGCAAGGAATATCGAAATCAAATGCAGCAGACGGCCCATCATTAATAGTTATAGTTTTTAATAAAGTATCAATACATCCAAGATTGTTTTCAACAACAAATTCGATATTGTAATCTCCTTTGTAGTTATACATGAAGTTAGGATTCTGAATAATTGAAGTGTCGCTGATAATTAAAGGATTGCCAAAATCCCAATGCCAATCTACAATAGGTATTCCGTAATTTTCAGATTCATCGGTAAAAAATACAGTTGTATTTGTGCAAGCGGAAACTGTTGAAAATTGTGCTTCAGGTGATGGAATAATATATATGTTCTGTGTTTTTGTGTCGGCAAATAAGTTACCATTAACATTTGCAGTTACAGTTATCGAAACATCAAAGTATCCCGAGCCACTATAATTATGACAAATACTTGCCTGATAAATCAAATATGAATCTGTGTTTCCGTCACCCCAATCCCATTCCCAATTTACAATAGTTCCTGCTCCTTGTGCAACAGATGAGTTTTCTGAGAAACATACAATCTGATTGGCACATGATGGTTCAGTTAGAACTTCAAAAGCAGCAGAAACGCAAGGTTCTTTTGTAATTTGTATTGTGATAGAATCAGAACATCCTAATAGATTTGTTGTTATCAATTGAACATAATATGTGCTGTCAATTGGTGGATAAACATGCGAAGGATGTTGAAGTAACGAGAAATTATTTGCTCCAGAAAAAACATCACCAAAGTCCCAATTCCATGTTAGCATTTCACTTCCGTTTCCAGATGAAAGATCTGTAAATTGAGTTGGATTATTACAGATTGCATTATCAAAAGAAAAATTAGGAATTGGAAGTGGATTAACAATAACATTGTGATATGTTGAGACTGTGCAATTATCCAAATTTGTTAATGTAAGAACAACCTGGTATGTTCCTGAATTAGCATAAGTATGAGATATTGTATCGAATGCAGATGAAATCGGATTTGATCCGTCACCAAATTCCCATTTATATGAAATTATTGAATCTTCGGAAGGAGTATATGATGATTGAAAAAAAGTTGCATGAGTATGGCAAACCTGAGTTGCAGTAAAATCTGTAACCAAAGGATCGAGTATGCAAATCGTATCAACAAAACTGCTTGAGCATTGATTAAAATCGGTTACGGTAAGTGTAACATGATAACAAGTGTCTGTAATGGTATAAGTGTATGTTGGATTTTGAGATGTTGAATAATATGTATTGTCAATTTCCCAATACCATTCGCCTATTGGACTACCATTTCCTCCCGGTGTTGATTCATCATAAAAGCTAATTGTTCCGTGAGGATCACAAACTTTTTGATAAGAATATAAAGGATTTGGAAGATCAAAAATTTGTACATTTTTTACAATGGAGTCTGTACACCCGTTAAGATCCGTAATCAATAATTTAACATCAAAACTGCCAATTCCTGTAAACAAATGTGCCGGATTTTGTAATGTAGATGTATTATTTCCTGATGCAGGATCATCAAAATCCCAAGTCCATGAGGTTACAATACTAGTATTACTGTATGATTCATCAGTAAAAAATGTTGAATCGTTTAAACACCAGTTTATAAAAGAGAAATTTGAAACCGGTTGGTCGTTTACCCAAACTGTGTGCATCACATTGTTTATACAACCAAGATTGTTTGTTACAGAAAGTTCAACATCGTATGTTCCCGGCAAATTATAAATATGCATTGGATTTTGAATATTTGAAGTATCTCCGTCACCAAATTCCCAATGCCAGATAATGATATCTGTTCCTGTACCATAAAAATTATTTATTGTTCCAACACAAGTTGAATCAGTGTCCATTGTAAAATCAATAACAGGTGGTGGATTAACGTAAACAGTATATGAAGTAGAATCAATACAACCGTTAACATTATAAGCTGTTAGACTAACAATATAATCACCTATATCAGTAAAAATATGAGTTGGATTTTGTTGGGCTGAAGTATTATTTACTCCTGAAAGTTCGTCACCAAAGTTCCAAAACCATGAAATAATATTTCCTCCGCCATTAGGTAAGGATTCATCAGTAAATTCAACTTCTTGCTGATAACAAGCAGTAGTCCAGCTAAAGTTTGCCATTGGAGATGGAATAATTACAACATCATTTGGAATAGAATCTGTGCAACCTTGTGAATCTTCAACAACTAAACTAATAGAATAAGTTCCAGAATTTGCGTATAAATGTGCAATATCAGGATTGTCTGGAAAAAGTATTGTTGTTTCGTTACCATCACCAAAATACCAATGCCATGATGTAATATAACCGCCCGGAGAGCTTGAATAATCAGTTAAATAAATTGAATCACCGGAGCAACTTGGAGAGGAAACATTAAAAAGGGCTGTCGGCAGTTGATTAATATATACCGGATAGGTCACAAAATTAGTGCAACCATTAAAATCAATTATAGTGAGGGTAACGTTAAAAGTTCCATAAGAATAATAAACATAATCAGGATTTTGGATAATATCTGTTCCTCCATCACCAAATTCCCAAAACCAACTTGCAACATTTGCTCCTGAACCATAAAAATGAACAATGTTTCCTAAACAACTTGTGTCGGCATCAACAGTAAAATCAACTGTTGGCTCAGAATAAACATTTACTACTTTTATTGTAGTATCGCTACATCCATCTAAATTTATAACAACTAAAGTAACATCATAGGTAGTTCCTGCTGTTGTAAAAATATGGTTGGGATTTTGAACATTTGAAGTGTTATTTGTTCCGGAAACTGGATCTCCAAAATTCCAATACCATAATACAAATGCACTTCCATTATTTTGTGAAGAAAGATCTGTAAATTCTACCGCTTCTCCTTCACAGGCAACTGTATTTTGAAAATTTGCTACAGGATTTGGTACTACAGAAATATCTTTTGCAATAGAATCAATACAACCATCGGAGTCTGTTACAATTAAAGTAACTGTAAAAACACCTTCAAGACCATAATAATGAGAAGTGTTTGGATTGCTTGGTGCATTTATTATTGTTGAATTACCATCACCAAATTTCCATTCCCAAATATCAATTGTACCGTTTGGCGTGCTTGAGTAATCAGTAAAATATACCGTATCACCAAAACATGCTGGTGCTGTGTGTTGAAAATCCGGAACTGGAAGATCAGTACATTGAGCCAAAATATTTCCTGAAAAAAGAATTGTAAAAGATAAAAGAAAAATATTTTTATTAATTAATTGTTTTATTGCATTATGTGTCATTATCATTTTGCGTTATATTTTTATGAATCCAAAAATAGTAATTATTCTCTATTATCTAAATAAAAACTAAAATATATACGATTTTTTTAATAAAAAGTTCGTAATGTTTTGTAGAAAATTAGTATTGAAGAATAAATAAATTCTTTTTAGATCAAATTTTTAGATAATTGATTAGAAAATCTTCGATTTGTCCTGCAGTAATTTTTTTTGCAATAATCTTCTTTTTATCATCTAAAAGATATATTACTGGTGTACTGTAAATATCGTATAATTGATGATAATCTTTTGTTATACTTCTGGTTCCATTTACATTAATCCAGTTGAGCTTATGTTCGATAATGAAATTTTTCCATTGCGATAAACTTGTATCAGTGCAAACAGCAAAAATTTCAAGATCGAATTTTTTTAAATCATATAATTTTTTTAATTCCATGATTTCTTTTTTGCAAGATCCACAATGAAAATCCCAGAAAATAATCAAACTAAATTGGTTTTTAAACGATTGAAACGAAATAAGTTGATTGCTTGTGTCGAGCAAAATAAGATTTGGTGCAGTTTTTCCAATCAAAAGTGGTTTGATTTTTTTTGCTCTTTCTGAGATGATCTCAGAAATTTCTTTGTTTTCTTCTTTTACATTTCCATTTGTGAAATATTTTTCTGCAATGTGAACAAATATTTTATCGAATCCCATAATTTTTGATTGTTCATATGTAGAGATAAATTCCCAAATTAAGTATTCATATATTTCGCTATTGATAATTGTTTTTTTAATAATAATGTCGATAGCAATAATTATTGAGTCGGGATGTTTGTAAACCAGGTTTTTAAAATATGTTTTAATTTTGTTGTTTAATACAGGTGTTAGTAAAAAACGATTATCAGTTAAATCAATATTATCCCAGAAGTGACTTTTATAATACAGGAATTTTAATTTATCATCAGAAATGTTTTTAGGAATTATCGGGTCTTCCATTGCTAACAAAACTTTTGAAAAGAAAGCATCAGAATGTTTTTCAATAAAACTAAGTTTATACTTTTTTATGTTGTTGTTGAGTGTAAAAATTTGATTTTTTAAAACTTTGGTTGAGTCAGGAAATTTTATTATTTTTTCCTTAAGTATTTTTATTTTATTGTAATTTATTGAGTTGTATTTTAGGTATTCAAAAAATAATTTATTTTCCAATGAGCCTGAGACTACCATATTATCAATAATATGAGAGGTGTCGGTTTTAAGTTTAAACTTTTGTTTTTCGGGTATAATAAATTCAAAAAGTTTATTATTATTTTCTCCTGCAAGGATGTAAATTCCTTCAGATAATTTTTCTTTTCCCTTGAAAATAATATTGAATTTATTATCAACATCAGAAGTATCAACTAAGTGCATTTTGTCGCCATAATAAACTGCCAAATAACAAATTGAATCAGAAATACCATTAATTTTTATTTGAATATTATATTCAGTTTTGGCAGATGTTGTATAAGCTAAAAAATTAAATAAAAGACCGATTAAGATAAGTTTATTTTTCAAAATTGTTTAGTTTAAAATTTGGGGCAAATGTATGGAAAAATTAAGAAATAAAAAGAGGGAGCGATGGAATAATGGAATATCCATCAGCACGGACTTGCTTCACTTCTTGAGGATTCCTTTTAGTAGTCTGGTTATAGTAGCAATGGAGTAATTGGAATATACTATCCTGTTTATTCTCTACTTATAACATAAATTAAAACACAATTATTATCAATTGCAAAGAAAAAGCGTTCATAAAATTAATTAGAACGCTTTTACTACCCACCATTTATTAACTTAACTTTAATAAAATGAAATATAATAATCGAAAAATTCAATTCATTAATTAATATTAATTCTATTATTTTTATTTGAATATATATGTTTATTTATAATGCTTTTGTTTTTTATTTTATAAAAAGTTTCTTCAGGCCATGTGAAATTTGTATTTTTTAAAAACTCATTTGAAAATATGTTAGTTTGGTATTGATTATTGTCAATGGGAATATTAATTGTGAAGAATGATCCATAATTTGGTTTAGATTCAAGACTTATTTTACCTCCTAATAATTTTGTTAGTTGATTAGAAATACTTAATCCTATTCCTAAGCCACCATATTTTCTACAATAAGTATCTTCTATCTGCTCGAAGTTATGAAATATTTTCTCGCTTTTATTTTTAGGAATTCCAATTCCCGTATCTATCACATGAAATTGAACAGAATTGTTTTTCAATGTATAACCAATTACAACAAAACCTTTCTCGGTGAATTTGAGTGCATTATCTATTAAATTTGTAAGAATTTTTTTAAGTATTACAGGATCTGTTTTTATTTTAACTTTTTTTTTATCCAGATCATTTTTAATTTTTAATTCTACATTAATTTTTTTTTCTTTCTTTTTCTCCTTTTGAAAATGAATTTTTATTTCTTCAAGTAAATCTTCAAGAATAATTTCATTATTATTAATATTTATTTCTTTAGCCTGAATCTGTGCAGCTTCAAGCATTTTTGTAATAGTTTGTAATAGTTTTTCGCTGCTTGAGTATATTCCTTTTAAAAATATGTCTTTATCAATAAGGTTTGTTTCTTCATCATTAATTAGCAATTTTGAAAAACCCATAATTGCATTAAGTGGAGTTCTAATCTCATGCGATATATTTGACAATATCATTCGCTTTAAATTTTCCACTTCTGATGATTTGTTAATCAATAATTGTTCAGTAAGTTTAAGTTTCTTTTCTATTTCTTTTTCACTTGCACTCATGTCGTATTTTATTATTTATATTGATTATTTAAATATTTTTTGGTTATTAACTCTATATATTAATCCTGTTTTTACCCAAAAGGTGACCGCTTTTTTTGAACTTTTTTGAACTTTTTTTTAATTGCATCGTATTATAAACTGATTAGCAATAAATTATAAGTGATATTTTTTGTCGTTTATTCCCGAAAAATATTGGAATTATTTCAAAATTTGTTTTCATTTTTTAAAAAAATACTAAGTAGGCTTTGATTTATTTTTGATAATCGATAAAAAACTAAATATAATTATTAACTTTAATAATTGAAAATTTTTGAAAAAATAATTTTTATTGATAAAAAAAGTCAAAAAAAAGTCAAAAAATATTATTTTATAAAAAATTAAAAAACAGTACATTAAGTGGAAATATTTATTTAATAATAAAATAAAATAAAAAAAGTTCAAAAAAAGCGGTCACCTTTTATCCTTTTTAGGGATTAATATATACCAACTATTAACTTTATACTTATTAATTAAAACTTAAATAAAATGAAAAGATTACTTACATTGCTTTGCGCAGTATTTTTTGTTTCATCAAGTTTATTGGCTCAATCCTCATTAAACGGATTTGTATATTATCATGGTGATTCAACTGAACCAATTGAAGATGTTAATGTTAAACTTATTGATACTACAGGTGTAGCTATTGATAGTTGTGTTACAGATATTAATGGTTTGTACCAATTTAATAATGTTTTAGACGGTACTTATACTATCGAAAGCACGACAGAGATTGATCCGGGAGGAATTGATCTTGCCGATGCTCATGATATTAGATGGTATCTCTTAGGTTTCACTACTTTTACTCCTATTCAGGAAATGGCGGCTGATGTTAACGGTGATAGTACAGTAACATGGAGTGACTATATTACTATAGTAGTTTATTATTTTACTCATGGAAATTCATTTCCTGCAGGTGACTGGTCTTTTGAAACCATTACTTATGTAGTGGGAAATAAACAAAAAGAAGATCCTCCGCCTTCAAGTGGAGTAAGTAATGGTGATGTTGATGGTTCTTTTCAACCGGGGAATAAACCTGAACCTGATTTGTCAATAACTTTTTCAGAAGTTAAAACTATTCAAGCAAATGAGGAATTTGAAATTCCTGTAAAAATTAATACCCATTTTCCAATAAATAGTTTGGGGTTGGTGTTTGATTATCCAGAACAATTTTTAAATATTATAGATGTTACTTCCGATCAGGGAATTCTTAATTTTGATGCTGTTAACGGACAATTGAGAATGTCGTGTGTAAGTTCATTGAAAAACCCATTCGATTATTTTATAGATCCGGAAATTATAATTAAAGTTAAAGCCGCAGGTGATTTTAAAAATGCATATAATTTGAATTTAATTTTAAATAACGAAAGTCATATTATTGATTCAAAAGGCATGCGAATTAAAAATATTACTTTAAGCATTCCAAATATCGAAGCAAATGATCAAAAAGCTGAGCTATGTAATAACTATCCAAATCCATTTGTAAACAACACTTCAATAGATTATAAACTTCCTCAGGCAGCAATTGTAACAATTAAGTTGTATGATTTGATGGGACAAGAAGTTGCAACATTAGTTGAAAAGTTTCAAAGTAAAGGAGAATATAAAATTAATTTAAATTCAGATAAATATTTTCTAAAACCAGGGAAATATATATACAAAATGAGCATTAAAGGAAATTGTGAATTTTCACAGTCAAAGATTATGCTTGTTTTATAATTGAACCTTTTGTAGTGGTAGTTCAATGGGGTCGTCTTTTAGGGGCGACCTTTTTTTGTTAGCCGCTAATATTGCTAATTTATGCGAATTTTACTTTACTTATTTGAGTTAAGAATAATAAGTTTCTAATTTTATAGTTATTCGCGCATTCGCGGCTAATTATTTTATTTGCGGACTTATGGTAAATATAAAAAAATAATTTTTTATTTTTTTTCTTATGCTTTTCAAAACTTTATTATTTTTATTACGTTAACAGAAATAGTATTGTTTTAATTGTTTAGATGAAAAAATATTGTAGTAAACTTATTTTTGTAAAATTGCTTTTAAGTTTTTTGTTTGTTGTGCTTAATATCAACTCATTATATTCTTCACATCTGGATGGTGAATTAAATATAGATACATTATCATCTGAACAGTGTTTTCAAAGAGCCAATAATTATTTTAAAAATGTTGATTTTGATAATGCTGTTTATTATTATCAAAAAGCAGGTGCGTTATTCCGAACTTCCGGTAAATGGGAATATTTTTTGAAAACTCAAATTCAAATTGCTGAATGTTACAGGATAAATAATAATAATGAAAAAGCAATTAATTTTTTACTTTCAACAGAAAAAAGTGTTTTAAATTACCTTAAAAGTAACAACGGAGCAGTAATAGATTTATATCATAAACTTGGTGCTATTTATTACGGTAATAAGGATATTGTAAATTCAAAACATTATTTAAAATTAGCAATTAAACTTAGGATTAAGTATTATGGCAAAAATGATACTGCTTTGTCACTTTCGTATAATTCACTTGGAAATAATTTCTATTTAACTAGTGCTGATTCTGCTTTAAAATATTATCGTAAAGCATTAAGGCTAGGTTTGTTGAAAAAAAACAATGAAGATTCTGACAATGCTATGTATTATCAGAATATTGGAATAATTCATGCAAGGAAAGGAGATTTTGATAGTGCAAAATTTTATCTGAATAAATCACTATTTATTAATAATAAAATACTTCCAAAAACAGATCATCGCTTAGCAGAAATATTTTTAAACGTAGCGAGGTTAAATTATTTATTAGAAGATTTTGAAAGTGCTCTTGAAGCGAATAACAGAGCGGAGGATATATATATCAAAAAATTCGGAAAAAATTATTCTTCACTTGGAACCATTTATCTTAATAAAGGAAATATTTATAATGATCTTATTGACTATGAAAAGGCATTGGAATATTATAAAAATGCTTTATCAATATATCAGGTACAGGATAATCCTGATTATTCGAGTATTGCTAAAGTATATAATAATCTTGGTTCGGTTTATACTCAAATGAAGGAATTCTATAAGGCATTAAATTATTACAAAAAAACCCTGTCAATAAAGAGAAGTATTGATTCTAAAATAATTACATATCGTAATATTGCAAAAACAAATATTAGAATAGGTGATTATGAAATGGCTGATTATTTTTATTCTCTTGCAGTAGATTCTGCAAAGCATTATCTTGGAGACAAACATTTTGAAAGTGGACATAATTACCGTGATTATGCCGAGTTCTGTATGAAAATAGGTAAATGGGAGAAAGGGGAAAAATTACTGTTAAATGCTTTAAATATTTATTCTAATATTTATCATAATAAAAATGTCAATAATGCAAGGGTTCTTGCTTTGCTCGGAGATTATTATTGTCACGCAGGAGATTACGAAAAGGCAAATATTTATTATCATCGTTCAATATTATCAAATGTAAATGATTTCTCAAATAATGATTATTTATCAAATCCTACTCTGAATAATGCAATCCAGGAATATGAATTATTATATTCCTTATATCGAAAAGCAAATGCTTTACAATTGATGTATAGTAATGGTAAGAAGGATGTTAAATATTTAATAGCAAGTGTGCAAACATACAATCTTTCAATAGCTTTGATTGATAAAATTAAAAGTAATCTTTCTGAAGAAAGTAATTTTCTTCTTACTGAAAATATTCAGGATATATTTTATCATTCAATTAAAACTTCGCATCTTGCTTTTGAAATTACAAAAAACCCCGTTTTTCTTGAAACTACTTTTAAATTTATCGAGAAAAATAAAGCAGCAATTTTATTATCCTCAATTAGAAGTGAGGATGCTATAAAATATGCAGGAATATCTGAGGATTCTCAAAGATTAGAAAAAATATTAAAGAAGAGAATAAGTGCGTATAAAAAGCAAATTTTTGACCAGAAGAACCTGCCAAAACCCGATGTAGGAAAAATTAACTTGTGGAATTCAAAATTGTTATATTTACATGAAACTTATGATAGTCTTATTGCCCGATTCGAAATCGAAAATCCTGAATACTTTTCTTTAAAATATGATACAAGCGTAATTAATATTTCAGATATAAAAAAACGAATTGGTAAAAATAAAGCTCTGATACAATATGCTGTTTTCGATAATGAAATGTATTCTTCAGTTATTACTTCCAATTCGGTTTTAATAGTTTCTAAACCAATTGACAGTATATTTTTTCAACAAATTGAGAAATTATATAAGATGTTTTCTGTTGATATGGGAAATCATAATATTGATGATTATGTGGATTTTATATCATGTTCCAATAGTTTATATAGAATGCTTTTTGATCAATTTGAGAGTGTTATTAAAGACAAAGATTTGATAATTATCCCTGACGGAAGACTTGGTTATTTACCATTTGAAACCTTAATTACCAAAATACCTGAAATAAATGATATTGATTATCGTTCATTGCCCTATTTATTAAAAAAACATTCAATAAGTTATTCTTATTCGTCAACCTTGTTATTTAAGGATAATTTGGATAGTGATATTGATAATTTAAAATTGCTTGCATTTGCACCTTCTTATACAAACAGAAAAGATATTGAAAACAATATCTTTATAAAGAACCATAATCTATCGGATTACATAATTCCGCTTAAGCAAGCAAAAGAAGAAATCAATAATATTAGTAAGATTTATACAAGTACAAAGTGTGAAGATTCAGATGCCAGTGAAGAAAGATTTTTAAATATGGCCCCTGATTATGATATTTTGCATTTAGCAATGCATACCATTTTAAATGACACTGTTCCTATGTATTCAAAACTTGTTTTTACTCCAAATAAGGATAATAAGCGGGATATATTTCTTAATACCTATGAAGTATATAATTTGAATTTAAAAGCACGTATGGTCGTTTTAAGTGCTTGTAATACCGGTTCAGGTAAACTACAAAAGGGAGAAGGTATAATGAGCTTGGCTCGTGGTTTTTTGTATTGTGGTGTTCCGAGTATTATAATGACATTATGGGAAGTAAACGACAGATCAGGTGCAGGAATTATGACGGAATTTTACAAAAATCTTAAAGACGGTTTGTCAAAAGATAAAGCTTTACAAAAAGCAAAACTACATTATATTAAAAATGCTAAACAATATTTATCTCATCCGTATTTTTGGTCACAATATGTTTGTATAGGAGATGTAAAACCTATTTCGAATAAATCCATAAATTCTTACCGAATTATTCTTTTAACGGGTATTTTATTTGCAGTAATAATTATATTTTTTATAAGAAGAAAAAAAAATTTGAAAGAAAGTTGATATTTTTTATTGATGTTAAAGTGATTTTAATATTTTTTTGGCTTTTGATTTATAAATACTATTACTATTTACTATTTTATTAAATAATTCTTTGGCTTTTTGTGTATTATCTAATTTTAAATAACATAGACCTAAATACCATCTGCTATCCTCAGTAAATAAATTATTGTTATCATTAAGGATTTCTGAAAATGCAATTGAAGCATTTTGATATTGATTAATTTCGATGTAGGATATTCCAAGAAAAAACTGTGAGAGTTTATTAGATTCGAATTTATTGAAAATTACTATAGCTTCATTAAATTGCTTTTGTTCGTACAATTGGAATGCATTGTTCATTAATTGGTTTGAATTATTACTTACTGAACGAGTATTAGAAATGGTGGGTATACTTTCGAAATTCATTGTAAATAATTGGTCGTTTGTGTAGTTTGTGCTAGTATTGAATAACAAAATACTTGCAACAACCAAAACTACAGTAATAGCTGCTGCAATAGCTGGTTTTAAGTAACTATCAAAAGATATTAATTCTTTAATAATTCCTTTTTTAACGGTTGATTTCTGGTTAAAAATATTTTGAATGTTTTCACGCAGATCCATAATTTCATTTTCGCTAATTGCTTCATCAATTTCAAGTTGTAATTTATAATCATCAGCGAATTGAGATTGGGTTTTTATTCTGTTTTTTACCAATATAGATTCTTCTTCAGAAAGTTCTCCATTGATGTCTTGTTCGATAATTTCAAAGTATGTCATTTTCTTTTATTTTATTCGTTTATCTGTCTATATGCCGGATCAGATTTTATATTTCTGATAAGACGTTTTTTACATTTGTATTTTCTTCTTTTTACTGATTTTGCATTTTTAAATCCTGTTTTTGTTGCAATCTTTTTAAGTGGCATTTTCTTTATGGTTAATTGCAAAACATTTTGACAAGTTTTTGATAGATTTTTGAAATGTTTTTGATATAATTTGAATTTTTCATTTTTTAAAATCAATTCATCTTCAATATCAAATTCATTAGTTTCATTTATAAAACTATTTGTTTTTATATGATTTTTATTTTTTTCTAAATATTTTAACCATAGTTTATTACATACTGAAAAAAGATAAGTGTTAAAATTGCATGTTATTATTAATTTTTCTTCTTTTACCTTTAGGAAGATTATAATAATAGCATCCTGAAATATGTCTTCAGCATCTTTATTACTTCCATTATTACCTAAAACGAATGATTCAAAATTCAAATAATATTTGTCATAAATATAATTAAGAACCAAATTGTTATTATCTTTTATTCCTAAAAGTATTTCTTCAACTGAAAATTTAACCACTCTGTATATATTAATTCCGTTTTTAACTAAAAGGTGACCGCTTTTTATGAATTATTTTTAATAAATTTTCAACATTTATTCGTAAACAAATGATAGACAATCTATAAAAAATAAAAAAAAATCCTTTTTTTATGTCTTTATGTGTGTTTTGTAAATATATATGTTTGCTTAACTAATATTAAGTTTCCCTGTAAAATATATATTGTTGTGCAAAGTAAAACAAATTTAAAAAAGTAAAAAGAAATTTGCGTCAAATTATTTTATAAGTTTGTTATAATTTCATTTAAGTTATCTTTATGAATACACTAAAAAAAATAATTCTTTCTTTTTTCCTGCTTTCATTTTTCCAAGTAGCTTTTAATAGGAATATTGAGTCACCTTCACTTTTGAGTGATGATAATAGTAATATTGCAAATGTACAAAATGAGGATGCTAGATTAGTTTTTTATAATGTTGAGAATTTATTTGATATTTATGATGATACTATTAAAAATGATGATGAATTTATTTCCGGAGGAATTAGATCCTGGGATAAATTTAAATTCAGGAAAAAGATTAATAATATCTATAAAACGTTGATATCTGTTGGAGAATGGGATGCACCCGAAATAATTGGTTTGTGCGAAATTGAAAATTATTTTGTGTTAGAGAAATTGATTAATTCTACTCCTCTAAAAAAAATCAATTATAATATTATTCATTATGAATCACCTGATAAACGTGGTATTGATGTTGCAATGCTCTATGATTCGAAAAAAATTACGCCACTATTTTCTTCACCAATAAGAATAAGATTTCCTTTTAACGAAGAATTGAAAACCAGAGATATTTTATATGTAAAAGCTTTGATTTTTGAAACAGATACTTTGCATTTATTTATTAATCATTGGCCATCAAGGTACGGTGGATTAATGGAAACAAAACCGAAACGAAATTTTGTTGCAACTGTTTTACGCCAAAAAGTTGATTCAATTTTATCGACTTCCTCAAAAGCAAATATTATAATAATGGGCGATTTTAATGATGATCCGGAAGATGAAAGCCTTAGTAAATATTTAAGATTATCTATAAAAATAAATGACAAAAAGAAAAATAATCTGGTAAATTTAATGCTAAAGACAAGTAAAGATAATTCATCAGGCTCATTAAAATACAAGGAGAAATGGAATAATTTTGATCAAATAATTGTATCAGAAAATTTGTTGAATAATTCAAATGATTTGAAAGTTGATAATAACAGAGCAATTATCTTTAATGATGATTTTTTATTGGAAAAGGATGAAAAATATATGGGAGTGAGACCATTTAGAACGTACTCCGGATATAAATATAAAGGGGGTTTTAGCGATCATCTACCGGTTTATATTGATTTGGTGAAAATCAGAAATGATTAAAATATTTTAATTTTTTTTCAAATGTACATCAGTTTGTGGGAATGGAATTATAATATCATTTTTTCTGAATTCAATATCAATCTGAAATCTTAAATCGCTTTTAATATTTTCTACCCTGAATGCTTTTCTTGTCCAAAAGAATAATTGAAAATCCAAAGATGAATCTCCGAAATCATTAAAACGTACAAATGGTTGCGGTTTATTTGTTATGTCTTTGTGTTGTTTTGCACATTCTAAAAGTACATTTTTTACTAACTCAACATCCGAACCATAAGCCACTCCAATTTCAACTTTAAAGCGTGTTTTTACCTCGATATGGCTCCAGTTAATAACATTATCACTAATGAATTTTGAATTAGGAATAATCATAATTATATTATCTCTGGTTTCTAATTTTGACGTTCTTAAACCAATACTTAAAACTCTGCCAATAATATTCTCCTCAATTTGAACAACATCATTAACTTTCAAATTTCTTTCAAATAAAATAAATAATCCTGACGCAATATCATTAAATATTTGCTGAATACCAAGCCCGATTCCAACCAGCAAAGCTGCTGAACCTGCGATCAATAATGTAAGTTTTACTCCCAAAATATCCAAAACAACACCAATAACAATTACCCATGTAATGTATTTTATTATCAGGAAAATTGAGTTGCTGTTTCCTTTGTCTATTTTTTCGGTAATTACCTGGCGTTGGAATATTTTCTTTAATGTTTTTAGTAATAGCCAGGTAATAATAATTAAAAAAGTGGAAATTAGAATATGATAAATTGTAATTTCTAAGGTATCTGTTTTAATAAGTTGAAAGTTGAAAATTTCTTTAAGGCTCATGGTATGTTATGTTTTTTATTAATGATAATTATTTTAAAAATATATTATTCAGGAAAACTAATTTTTTTTCATTCCCACACACCTGAAATTTTTTCATCACAAAACGAACATTTATTATTTTTAATAAAATTACTATTTATTTTAAATCCTTTACGTTCGATTAATAGTTTACCACAATTTGGGCAGTAAGTGTTTTCGGCTTTTGATCCGACCACATTTCCAATATAAACAAATTTAATGCCTGCATCAATGGCAATTTGTCTGGCTTTATTGAGAGCAGTTGTTGAAGTATAGGGAAGTTGCGTTAATTTATACATGGGTGTAAATCTGCTAAAATGTAAAGGGCAGTCTGCAAAACCATTGTCAAAAAGCCAATTGCACATTTTTTTTATCATGTCAAAATCATCTGTCCAATTTGGTATAATCAAATTTGTTATTTCAAGCCAAACATTTTCTTCTTTTAAAATTTTAAGAGTGTTTAAAACCGGTTGTAATGTTCCTGCATTAAGCATCTCATAAATGTCGTTGCTGAATGATTTTAAATCAATGTTTGCTGCATCAATAACTTTTGCAAGTTTTCGCATAGGTTTCTCTTCTATATAACCTGCCGAAACAAATACATTCTTTAAATTATTTTTGTGTGCGATTTTTGCCGAATCGTACATGTATTCATAAAAAACTATTGGTTCGGAATAAGTGTAGGCAATAGATTTGCAGTTTCTGGAGATTGCTTCTTTTACCAACTTTTCCGGCATTAAATCATAATTGGAAGTATCTTTTGGTGATGATTGTGAAATTTGCCAGTTTTGACAATTTAAACAGGCAAGATTGCATCCGGCTGTAGCAACTGAAAAAGAACGACTTTCGGGCAAAAAATGAAAAAGAGGTTTTTTCTCAATAGGATCAACATGGATTGCACATGGGTTTCCATAAACAATGGTATATAATTTATTTTCAAATACTACCCTGGTTTTACAATCACCGGTTTCTCCTTCCTCCAAAACACAAGCTTGTGGGCATAAGCGACATTTTATTCCTCGTGGAGTTGAAATATAAAAATGTGCTTCTTTACTCCATTTCCATAACTTATCTTTTGAAATGTCAGGTAATTTCGATGATATTTTTGAGATTTCACCAGCAATAATATCAATACTGCCTAGGCCTGCAAGCATGCCACAAGTGCCATATAATCCGTATTTCAGGAAATTACGTTTACTGATTTTGTTTTCAGAGTTACTCATCACTGTAAAGTTATAATTCTATTTCTTTTTAGCCAAATTATTAATACACAAATAATATTAAAAAAACCTATAAGAATACCAACATTAATAATTCCAATTAATGGAATAAGTAGGGCAGAGGTAAGTAATGCGCCAATTGCTGAACCCAGTAAATCGCTACTGTATGATTCGGCGGCAAGAGATGGAATTTTTGATTTGCGAATTTTTGTTGCAATTGCAAATTGAAATCCTGTCATTATAGAAATCAGTAATGTAAGCACGTAAAAAATTGTATGAAGCAAGACTTTTTCGAAATTTAAAGTGCTGCATAAAATAATTATTAAGGGTAAAATAATTATGTAAATTCCAATGATAAATTGAAGTTTAATGAAATGATTTTTGTTTAATTCTTTGAAAAACTTTGGCAGGAAATATGACCCAATTGCCAAACCTGCCATAAATAAAGTTATGATTATTCCAATAATGTGATAAACATATCCGTAAATTATCTGAAAAGAAATCAGGATTATTACTTCTGCAGATGATGCTGCAAAACCTCCTGCAAAAAGTCCAACACTAATAATATTTATCTTCATTAAAATGAAAACTAAAAATATTAAAACCAATATTGAAATAAACAAGAAATTATTTTTGAAATAACTCATCCATAATAATAACTGACCGTAATATGAAATTGGCTTGAAATCCTTATTAATTTTGCTTTTTGTAGAGAGAGAGTTTTTAATAAATTCGCTTCTCTGTTTTATAAGTTCATCATCCAGATAGCTGTCGTTTACGTAGTCATTTTTAATTTGTTTACTATTAACTAATCTGGTAATCTGAAGGCTCAAATTTGTATCAGATGCAATATAATAATTTCGATTGCCCGGAATAATTTTAACATTTTTAAAGCATGTTTTTAAGGTGTTGAAAATTATCGAATTTGTATTTATTTCCTCTTTGCTTAAATAATTTTGTGATGAGTTTAGGGAGATAGAAATTACCGCATTATTATTAAGTTTTTTCTTTATTTCCGAAAAGAATTCAAAAGTATAAAATCGGTTAATACGTGCTGTTGTAGGTTCAGGTAAATTCATCAAAACAACATCATATTTGTTTTGTGTTTCATTAATAAAAAGTCGGGCATCTTTGTTAATAATATTTAGTTTCATGATTTTAGGAATGAAACCAAATATATTTCCAAGCTCAATTATTCCGGGATTTATTTCCAGATAATCAATTTTTGATATCTGATATTTCAAAATTTCTTTAATTCTTCCTGAAACCCCACCGGAAATTAGTAATATATTTTTCGGAGCTGAATGTTGAAGCATTGCATAATGGACAGATTCTTCATTTTCAATGATATTATTTGTTGAGAATAGTGAGACACCGTTTTCATAAAAATTTAACTGTTCATCAGTTTTCGAAACAAATAATTTTCCATATTGATTTTCTTGGGAATAAATAATGTTTTGTCCTTCATAAAGTTTAGAAAGAGAAGCTTCTTCTATGTCAAATTTTAAGATTATAGTTAGAAAAATCAAAAAGATAATAGAAGTAATAGTTCCGGCTACTGTCATCTTATTTTTGATTGCCAAAAGTATTGCTGCAAGAAAGTTTATTGTAAGAATTATTGTGAGTATTTGGAATGCCGAAAAGAAAAATAATAGTATGAAATTTAATATTATTCCGCCAATCAAACTTCCCAAAGATTCTAAATAATATACTTTATTTATGCTATTTGAATTTTTAGAAATTTCGATACTGAATATTGTAAATGCAATTCCTGATGAAACACAGAAAGGAACTAACAAAATGAAGGAACTAAAAATTATTTCGAAAAGACTAAGCATACTTCCAACAGGAAAAACGATATTTTTTAAAACATTAAGAGCAAAAACAGTAATAATTGGCATTATAGCAAGGATAACCTGCAAAGAAATAATAATTGAGATTTTATTTTTGGTATTACTGAAGAATTTTCCGAGATATGCGCCAGCTCCTGTCAACAACATCCAGTTAGCAAGAATAATCCCCATAATTAATTCGTTGCCAAACAGAACTGAAAGAAATTCCCGCAAAAGAATTATCTGCGTGATAACAGCTGTTATACCAGTTATTATTATTGATAATTTGATAATATTATGTGATGATAATTTCATGTTTTCTATAAATGACAATAATTTATATTGAGCTAAAATGATAAAACTTTTAAATTTAAAATGAATTAAACTATAAAAGTTTCATTCTTTCTTTTTTAATGATAAATTGAAAATGCCAATTTCTATTATTTTACCTTGATATTTAAACAAATACAAGTGTTTTAGAATTTAAGCACTCCAAACTTAATATTTAATACGCTTTTATTTCTATTTCAAATTTCGTATATTTGCTCATTAATCTTGATTTAAAATATTATACGAATATAATAAATTATGAATCGAAAAATTAGAATTCTATTAATAAATATATTGATTTTTTTGTTTATAACTAATTGCAACTCACAAGAAAAAGATATGCAAAGAAAAATTATTAACCGCGAAGCTGTTGCTGCCGGAAGGTATTATCAATCAGATGCAATAAAGTTGAAAAGCGTTTTAAAAGATTTATTTGGAAAAGCATTACCAATAAAAAATAAAAACACATTGGCAATTATTTCGCCCCATGCCGGTTATGCGTATTCCGGTGAAGTTGCTGCCTCAGCGTTTAATCAGGTTAACTGGGATAGGGATTATGATAATATTTTTATTATCGCCTCAAGTCATAATGTGTCATTTTCAGGAGCATCAATTTATAATAGAGGAAATTATATTACACCTTTAGGAATGGTTAAAGTAGATTTTGATTTGGCGGATAAACTGATTAATGAAAATGAAATATTTACGTTTAACAGAAGAGCGCATTCAAATGAACATAGCCTGGAGATTCAATTACCATTTTTACAGTATAGAGAAAAAAATGAATCTCTGATTATCCCAATTGTTATTGGAACACAGGATCCTGCTGATTGCAAAAAAATTGCTGATGCACTAAAACCATACTTTAATGAAAGGAATTTGTTTATATTTTCTTCTGATTTTTCTCATTATCCTAAATACGAAGATGCAATAAAAATAGATAAAAGAACTGCTGAAGCAATATGTTCAAATTCAGTAAAAGAGCTACATAATATCCTCAGAGAAAACAGCAAAATGGGTATTCGTGATTTGGCAACAAGTTTATGCGGATGGAGCTCTGTTTATTCCTTACTTTATCTTACAAAAAATAATAAAGATTTTGAATTCTCTCAAATTCAATATTTAAATTCTGGGGATGCTGCTTTCGGTGATAAATCCAGTGTTGTTGGATATTACGCAATTTCAGTTTGTGATAATAGTATTTCTGAAAAAACAGAACAGGTGGAATTTCTTAGTAGATCTGAAAAAAAGTTTTTATTAAAAATTGCACGAAATACAATCGAAAAATATATAAACGAAGGCAAAATTACTGAAATAGATACAGGAGAGCTCACAGATAAATTAAAAGAACATTGTGGAGCATTTGTTACTTTGCATAAAGAAAAGCAATTGCGTGGTTGTATTGGACGATTTGTTGAGTACGAACCACTTTATAAAATTATTCAACAAATGGCAGTTGAAGCAGCAGTACATGATTATCGTTTTCCAAAAGTCGCATCTGATGAAATTGATGAGCTGGAAATTGAAATTTCTGTTTTAACACCATTAAAAAAAATTGATTCCATTGACGAAATTATAATGGGGAAACATGGAATATATATTAAAAAGGGCTCGCTATCAGGAACTTTTCTTCCTCAGGTTGCAATAGAAACCGCTTGGACAAAAGAAGAATTTCTTGGGCATTGTTCAAGAGATAAAGCAGGAATCGGATGGAATGGATGGAAAGATGCCGAGATATATATTTATGAGGCTCTTGTTTTTAGTGAAGAGGAAATGGAGTAATTGTAATTGGTTGTAATTGATTGTAATTGATTGTAATTAGTTATCAGTTATCAGTTATCAGTTATCAGTTATCAGTTATCAGTAAAAATTGGCAAGTGTAATTGAGTATCCAGCAACCAGCATCATCTATCTAATTGCCAGAATTATTGAAGAAAGTAATCTGTCAATTCCATCAGGGTCTGTGGCAATAATGTTTTCAAAGACAATATTTTGCCCTTTAATTGTTCGATTTATTTGCTCAATCATTTCATCTGTAAGATATGAATTTTCTGAATAATAGTGATAAACTCTAAAGCCTTTCTGAATTGTTAATGTAAATGAAACAATCTTAAAAGAATGTTCAAACTCAAAATCATTGGGCATTTTTGGAATTAATGTTGCGGCAGCAATCATAATTTCTCGTCTGAGTACTCCTGAGTTTTTATTCGCAATTGTAGCAATCGGATCCGGGAGTTTTTTAACTCTGAATCTTTTTGATCCCATTTTTTTTTGGATTCCATTAATATTGGCAGTTATGCTTATTATTGTCTCACTGAAACCAGCTGATATATTAACAATCCAATCATCGCTAGATGGATCACGTTTTAATGTGCCTGCAGAAATTGAAAGAGTCAATCGATTTTTCGGTATTCCAGAAACAGAAATAGATACAGGATTGTCAGTACCAATATAAAATACATTCATTTTTTTAGCTGAAATGGCATAAGAAGGTTTAGCTACAATGTATTCACTTTTAAAATGATAATCGTTAATAAGGCCGGTACCTGTTTTAGCCCTTACAAATCCTGCGTATTTTTTTATTCCTTCCGATCTGGCGGGGAAATTAATAACTATTGTTCCATTTTTATTATCAAGTAAGGTAGCTTGCTTATATTGTGTTACAGGCAGATAGTCAATATTTTTAGAATAGTAAACCTCAGGACTTTGAGTTGTATCATAAGCAGCTACAATTATTTCGGCTTTATATTCATCGCCAATAAAAACAAAATTACTTTTTGGAAGAATTTTTGCTTCTATTCTATCAAACTTAAAGTCCCCCTGTCCAATTGATTTATGTAATAAATTTACAACATCAAATTCTGCATTATAAACATCCGAAATAATTTTATTCAAGATAGGAATATCAGCAGCAATAATCGTATTATAAAAAAAGTGTGTTTCCCAGTTTTGTTTTTTTCCATCTGCATTATAATAAGGACCTTCGGTTGTAAGTCCAAGGGATATATTATTTATGTTTTTGGGATCGACCAATTTGAGCATTTTCTGACGAAATTCAATTATTTTATCTTTTAATTTTTTTGCCATACCATCAGAGCCATCATCCAAATTTCCAATAAAATAATTTGTAGGTATTGTGTTATTGTCTTTTTTTTGTATATCCTTTGCTGAAATATTTTTTGCTGAATCAATAGAGATTCCTTCAACTTTTGAGATTAATTCATTTCGAATATAATTAATATATTTAACCATCTCAAGAGACAGTGATTTTGCCTCTTTTGCTTTATCCCAAAATGGCTTTACTTTAATCTGGTTCATCTGATAATTTTTTTCAAAATTTGCATAAATATCTTGCAGCTTTTGTGAAAAATTTTCATTTGTCTCTGTTATGTTTTCATCTACAACGACAAAAGCATTAATTACATCCTTAGAAACATTTAATGCCAATAAAGCAGTCATAACTAAATACATCACGGCTATCATTTTTTGCCTGGGTGTTTCTTTGTTTCCTGCCATTTGGTTTATTTTATAAATAAAATAACTATTGTGTAATTGTGTATTGCAAATATATTGAATTTATTCCAGATTGTATTTTTGAGTAATCTGTAATAACAAAAGAGAAAGTAAGCCGGTGGCCTTCATTTCTTCCTGAACCCGTATAACAAGTACCAATATTATCAATTAATATACGAGGCATATGAGAAACAGTTATTTTTTTACTTGCTCTTCCCGGTTTACCTTTACTCATTCCTATATATGGGCTTGCTTCAACTTGCAATTCCATTCCTTCAGGAATACTGCCGGAAACTAACTCAATTGAAATTGAAATAGTTGGATCCGAAGGATGGACTAATGTTGTGTAATTAAGCCACTGTGAATTATCAGTTATAATTTTTTTAGGCAAACCTGCATCAAAGGAAGATGTAAAATTCATATATATTGGCTCTCCTTTAGAAAGGGTAATGCTGTTTTGAGCATTAGATACATAAGTTGTTGAAAGTAGTAATATCCAGAATATTATTATTAGTTTTTTCATTTTTGATATTTTTTTATACAGAATTAGAATTTCGTTTGAAACTTTATCCTGCGAGATTTTTTCTTAATAATTACATTAATGTGTTTTACTTGCATTGAATTCAGATTAATGTTAAATTCATTTGTCTCCAGATTATATCCTTTTGGGATACCTCTTTTATAAATCTTAATTTTCCAATTTCCCGGCCTTAAGTCATCAAATGTAAATGTTCCATTATTTTTTGTGAGAACTCTGTACGTTTCTTCTTTATTTTTCGCTTCGATTATTAGTTTTTTTAATTCATCTTTTACGGAAATAAATCCCTTCTTCTTATTATTTATATCTTCTTCAATAATAATGTTGCCGGTAATTTTTCCCGATTTTGTTAAGGTAATTTCAAAATTCGACTTTTTTCCTGGCATAATTTCAATGATATAAGGTCCAGGCTCTTCAGCAATAGAATTTAATCCGGATTTTGAATTATCCATGAATAAAAAATGCCTTCCTGTTTCTACAAAGGGGAATTCAAATTCACCATTTTTGTCAGAAATAGCAATGTTGCCGGCAAGAGTAAAGGAGATACCTTCAATATTGTCTGCACCTTTATTTATTATTTTTCCTTGTAAACTACCTATATCTTCTCTTTTTGAAACAGCTAAATTAATAATATAGGTGTATTTCAGACTTGCATTTAGCTGAGTATTATTTAAAGAATTTTTTCTGAGGTTGTAGTTTGCATTAATCCCAATAATATTTTTTTTATTTATTTCGTAGTTTGTATTTAACGAAAGCAAACTTCTGTCTTTATAGTATTCTTCTATCATATAATCGTTTTGATAATGAAACATTAATGTTAATTTTTTGCCAAAATTTAAATTAATTGTACCTCCATAAAGAAATCTTTTAAAATCGTTAATAAGATATTGTTTGCCTTCAAAATAGTTAATGAAACTTTTAATGAATATACTTTTACTGATTTTATATTGCAAAGATAAATTGCCGTTTAATACGTTTGTTAGTTCACCTTCATTTAATTGCAGGAAGTTTTCTGTTTTACCAATACTCCCATTTAAATTAATTGTAAACTTCTTTATTTTACTTTGAAGCGTAAAACGTGCTGTATATTCATTATAATTAAATTGTTTTGGTGTTCTCCTGTCTTCTCTTCCTCTTTTATTTACTCCAATACTTATACTGTGATTAAAATTTAACCTATAACTTGCAGAGAAATTTAGATTGTTGCTAAAAGGGGCATTAGCATACATCGTATCTAATGCAATATTGAAATAGTTGAAATTGTAGTTTGCAGATAAGTTTATTTTACGAAATATGTTTGCACTTATTCCAGTTGACATATACTTTGAATTTGAAATGTAACCCGGAAAGTTTTCATCTGCTTTTGTGAAATTAAAAAACATTTTGTAAAGTTTGAAATTTATTTTAAGAGCAGTTGAATACGCCATAGTCATTATTCCTGCTGTCATACCAGCGGCATACTCAAATTCAAAGTCACTCCAGATAAACGGGCTTGCTTTTCCTGAAATTGTATAAAGTTGAGCAGTACTGTCTGAAACAAATGTTTTGTTTAAGAAACCTGCTTTAATTTGTAAATTTTTACCTGAAAAATAGTTGCCAAATGCAGAAATAACCTGTTTGATCTTTGGATAAAAGCGAGGATAGTTAACAAATGATCCAATACTAAGTTTATTAAACTTATAAGTATATCCGAATCCCCTGCCATTTCTTGAGCCCTCTGTTAAGTTAGTTAAACTATAGCTATTATCACCAAGTATTACATCAGAATGAATTGAAGAATAGTTTATATTGTACTCATCAGTTTGCCCCAAAACCGGATTTCCTTGTTGATTAGGACCAAGAAAATGAAAATCAATATTTCTGTTTTTTCTTTTGGATATAATGCCAGAGCCTTTAATATCGAACATAGCACCGTATTTTCTGTCACCAAGTTGATTGTTTGTAACCAAAAGACCTGATATTTTTACCGGAATACGATTATGAGCATCAAATTTAATTTTCTCGGAAGGGATTACATCAAAAGTATATGAAACAGTTTTCTTTGTTTCAGGGTTTTCGGCAATTGAACTTGTAAGACTTACGGAATTTCGTTTATAATGCACAATATTTTTAGTAGTTGAAACAGAGACATTTGTAAAAACCAAAGAGTCAGGTGCTAATATAAAAGTTCTGGTTTCTTTTGCATCTTTGTTACTTATCGTCGCATTTATCGTCGCTTTAATATTTGATAGATTATGTATTAAAAATTTTACATTTACCGAATCTCCTGAAAATGCATATTTAGGGGCTTCTATTAATTTTGTCAGGATTTCAAATCTGGGTTTTACATAAACAGGAATTTTTACATTACCAATTTTGGAGTTTTCTGTTTTTCCAATGGCTTGAATTTCGATAATGTAATTTCCTACTTTAGTTGATTCCATAATATTGAAACTTAAAATTTTCAATTTCTTGCTATTTCCATATACAATAACAGAACTATAATCAGTAAGTTGGTTCCAACCTTCCGGTATCTTAGTTTTTAGATGAAATGTTTCTTCTGTATCAGAATTATTTTTTAACATTACAACTAAATTAAAAGTAGAACCGGGAGTTAGTTCCTTCTTTTTTTGATTGTTAATTAGAGCTATACTATAAATAGGACCATCTAAATTTGTGGAGTGTGTGGCTTTTTTTTGTCTTTTATTTTTTTTATCTTTCTTTGCCTCTTCAAATGTAATAATTGACAAATTACCGGTATGTACAGGTATTTTTATAATTTGTCTGATAAAGATTGTTGTAGTAAGGTTTAAATTAAACTTTTTTAATGAATTTATTGATACCCTATATTTGTTGGATATACTGTAAAGTGTTTGGTCTTTTTTAACTTCGTGCATATAATATGGTTTCCCATCAAGATATTTAATAGCATCAGATTTTAAAATTTGATTTTCTTTCTGTTCTTGAGAAAGTAAAATAGTATTAAAGCAGATTAAAAGAATAATGACACCTAAACACCTTATAGAAAAGTAGATATTCAAATCATGCAAATATTGAAACACTTTCCACATCTACATTCTTTATTTATTGATTAACAAATTAGTGCCAGTTCATAAAAAAGTATTGATTTATTTATAAAAAAGTCAATCAATAACCAAAGAATTAGATGAACACCGGAAAAAGAATTACATGATAATATAAAAGTCTTTATCTAATATTCTTTCATTAGGAGCTAGATTACTTAAAATTACTGTAGCTCTAATATATGTATTTGATTGTTCCCCTAAAAATATAATGTATATTCTAATCCAAAAACATCTTCTTCTTGTCCTGCAGCAACTATTAATGTTTGATAGGTTTTCTCCGCTACGATTCCCTCAAGATTGAATCTAAAACGAGCTGAAGTATTAGGATAAAGCCCTTTCTTAGGTGCTTTAATTTTTTTAATTGATTCTCCATTATCATCATACAATTCAATTGATACATCAGGTACTATATAATGCTCTCCTGTATTTTTAATATCAACTGCTAAAAACAATTGATCTCCTTCAGTTATTAGAGTTGGTTCTAAAAATTCTAATTTTCCAATACCTTTATCTGCTATTTCAGTAACTACTTGAACAGCATAACGTGTTATTGTATTTATATTTAGTTCTCCAGGCTGATTTGGGTCGATAGGGGTAACACCTTCAACCATTAGAACGCTCCAATAAGTACCGTTTATAGTATCATTTTCGGGTATTGTTACTTCATATTGTACGTATATAGTCTCATTTCCCTTAACTATTACTGTTTTTGGGCTGTATTTAATCCAGTTTGCATTTGAACGACTATGTGTAATCGGTTCTTCATAAAAAGTAAAATCCTCATAATTGTATAGCAAATCAGTTTGATAAACTTTTAATTCCTGATCAAATTTGTCGCTATTATGAATTTTTATTTCTCCCTTGTAAACATCACCTTTCATGCCTTTGTGTGTACGTTTTAAACTGCCTTCAATTTCGATTGATGCGATTGAAAATAAAGGTAAGATGTTTAATAAAATACATGTTAAAAGAAGTTTGGTCGTTTTCATTTTAAATTATTTTAATTAATAATAATTTGTTTTTCATAGGCTAGTATTCAAAGATACAAAAAATGATTTGTTAGTCAAATTTTTATTAGCTATTTTAACCTCTGCTTTTGCTAAATTATTGCATTTTTAAGTATTAATAATAAAGGGGGACGATTTTCCCCCTTTGATTAATAAGCTTTTTTTTACTTAAACTATCACAATATTTATATTAACCTATTATACAAGATCAGCTTATTATTTGTTTAATCTATTTTACTGTTATTATATATTTGTTATTGTTAAAACAACAGTTGCACTTTCACCGGTGGTTGCTACTATACTCCCATAATCGCCAACTGCACCGGCATCCCATGTGTATGAAAGCACATATCCGTCGTCATTTGCAGTACCTGTAAAGCAACTTCCTATAAGAGTTACTAAATCTACAGCCCCTGCTGCATTTACTAGTGCAATTGCTGTAGTTCCGGTTCCTAATGAACCTCCCTGATTTCCATTGCTTGGTATTACTGTAGATACAGATAAAGAAGTACCAGTTGGTACACCAGTAACTGATGCAGTAATTGTTCTTGTTTCTGCTACGCCTACAATTGAAGAAACTTGAGCATAACCAATTCCGGTACCTCCAGAAATTTGTGCACCAGCTTCAGTTGTTGTAAGTTCTAAAGATATGGCGGTTGCATCCCCAACATCAAGAAGACAAACTTCAGGAATACCCATATCTAATGTGTGATTTGATGTTGCATTATCTTGTGCACTAATATTAGTAGTGAACATGAATAGAACTATTACTGTTCCGATAATTAATTTTAAGTTTTTCATAATAATATTTTTTTGGTTTATAATTCATTTTATAAATACAAAATTACAACACAGCTTATAATAAAAATATAGGCATCTTGCTGAAATCGTGTTCAGGAAAACTGTATTTTGCTTTAAAAAAACTGATGCTTTACTTTCTTGAAAATATTAATTGAGGATTTTTTTCGTATTTTAATTGGCATCATGGGCTGTAATTGTAAATACTACAGTAATTACTGTAGTATTAGATTCAATTTGCCCGTAGTTTGTAGCAGGATCATCTACTTCCCATGTAAAAGTCATCTGATATCCGTCATTATAGCCTGTGCCAGTATAACAGCTTGATATTCCTGTAATTAAATTCTGATCAACTGCTGAAAGAATAATGGGTGTGGCAACAGGAATTCCTAAATCCCCACCGCTATTTGTCGTAGTACAAGCAGCCGAAACTAAAGTTAACTTAGTTCCTGTAGGAATAGTTCCACCGGAAATATTTGCCGTAATCTCACGGTTTGTGTTTCCTGGTACTATAGAAGATATTTTTACAAACAAGTCAGAGTTTGATGTAGTGGCAGCTGCTGCACCGGCTGTTGAAGTTGTGAGTGATAAAGTAATGGGAGCATGATTGGTTTCTATTAATGCAAAACTGCTTATATGTAATGTAACATTATCTCCGGCAGTCCATTCCTGTCCCATTACATTCATTATAAATAATAAGCTATTAGCAAGCAATAGATATTTAATTCCTGGCTTTTTCATATTTCAATTATTCTGTAGATGAAATAGTATAAGTTACTGCAATAGTATTGCCATTTTCATAATTAACACTATAATTATAACTTTCAGGGTTTTCCCAGACATAAATAAGTTGATTACCCTTGTTAATTCCTCTTCCTGTAAAGCAACTTCCAATATTTGTAATTATTGTTTGTGGAAAAATAGAAAGGATTATTTGATTCGTACTTGTTCCTTTTAATCCCTTACCGGTACCTACATCATCACCAATCAAAATTATTAATGATACATCAGCCGGTAAATTACCTGAGCTAATATGGGCAGTAATATAATTTGTATAACCGCTTTGTACAATTGACGAATAATTTAACCATGTTTTATCACCTGTTGTTGGTGTAATGACTTGCACTTTCTGATTAGGTGATGAGTAAGAATAACTATATGTTATTATCTGATTACCATCTACTACAAAATCAATAAGAGCAATGGCTGGTATATTTAAATTTATTGACATATCTACAGTATTATTTGTTTGTGAAATAACAATTGTTGAAAATGAAAAGAACAGTATAATCAATAAAACAGATAATATATTTTTATTACTAACAAACATTGTTTTTTTAATTTTAATTAAAAATCCAAAATTAGTAAAAATGTTTAGTAAATGAAATAAGCAATTTGCTGAATTTTGGGTAAGAATTACTGATATTTAGCATTTTTTACAAACTTATCATGTCATTATTTTCTTTACCCTTTTTAAAGGAATCTTATATCCTTCATCTATACATTGAGGGCAATTAGAGTGCTCTTCTGTAAAGTAATAATTGCATCTTGGGCATTTATATTGATAAACATAATAATAAAAACGCTTTTTTGATTTGATTAAAACAATAAATCCTGCTAGCGGTGTTAAGAAAAAACTGATTAAAAACAAATGAGTAAAATTTAAATCGGACTTATTTGCTCTGAATCCAATAAATATACTTGAAAATATGTATAGCGATGATGCCAATATTATTTCAATCATTTAAGAGAATCTTTATACTTAATATTTAGCAAAGATATAAGCTAAATAACATTTCCACTAAAATTTTTTGCTGAAATTATATTCTAAAAAGGATGAATTTCAGGTTCAGAAAACCTGATAATAAAAAACGAAAAAGCAATGGAAATTGAATCAGTGAGACTATGATTTTGTAATCAAAATCATTTAGCCGAACTGATCCCGAGCGTTAGTCGAGGGATCTCAAGGGTAATATTCCCCGCACCATGGTGCGTACGGAAAATAAAATATTTCAATGAGATACCTCGTCAGTTTGCTGCGAGGAGTTTCATTTAGAGGATTAAACCTTAATGGAGATAGGAGAAAGAAGAAATACTTTACTCCAGAGTAATAATCCCTTTTTTTAAAGCATATTTTACAATGTCTGTTGTTGACTTTAAATCTAATTTTTTTAGAATATGTTGTTTATGAGTACCAACAGTCTTTATGCTAACATATATTATCTCAGAGATCTCTCGAGTTGTTTTTCCTTCTGCAAATAATTTGAGTATTTCAGATTCTCTTTTTGAAAGCCTTATATCATTATCCGGAATATCTTCATTATTTCCAATATAATCGTGTAAAACAACTTCAGTAATTTTTTCACTCAAATATTTCTTTCCCAGGTGTACAGCATTAATTGCTACAATTAATTGATTGTATGTGCAACTTTTTGACAAATAACCTTTAGCACCGGCCTCTAGCATTCCCCTAACATAATGCTTGTCCGAATGCATAGAAATTGCAATAACTTTTATTTCAGGAAGCTCTTTTTGTAGAATTTCGGTAGCTTCAATTCCATTTATAACGGGCATTCCAATGTCCATTATTACAATGTCAGGGATTAATTCCCTGGCTTTTTCAATAGCTTCCTTGCCATTTTCTGCCTGAGCAATAACTTCAATCTTTGAAGTGTCAGTTAATAAATTCATCAATCCTTCACGAAATAATTGATGATCGTCTGCAATAAGAATTCTTATAGCCATATCATTTGTTTATATTGGAATAATTACCAGAGCTTTAGTACCTTTTCCTTTTTCGGATTCAATAACAAGTTTTCCCTGAATAGAATCTAATCGTTCTTTTGTACTAAATAAACCAAATCCAGCTTGTTTGGTTAAAATGGCTTTGGGTCGATAATTAAATCCTATTCCATTATCAATAACTGAAAAATAAAAATATTTCTGATCTTTACTAATTTCTACTTTAATTAAGTCAGCTTTAGCATGTTTGATAATATTTATTAATAGTTCACATATTATTCGATATACTAATATTCTGATTCCATTATTGATTCTCAACCTGTTTTCATTACACTTAAAAATTGTTGAAATTCCAAATTTTTCTTCAAGTTTTTCTAATCTCTGTTTAATAGCGGGTAATAATCCAAGTTCATATAAAATTGGTGGACTAAGATCATAAGTTAATAATCTGGATTCCGAAATAGCAGTATGAAGCAATTCAGTTGATTCGTTAATTATTTTCTTAACCTTAGCGGGAAGTACACTATTTGACAGTGAAGATAACTTAATATGAGCAATTGAAAGCGTTTGTCCAAGAACATCATGAATATTTACAGCGATTTTTCTACGTTCTTTTTCTTCCGCACTTGTCAATTTAGTGTTTAGAGTTTTTAATTTATTCTGATAGGCCAGGATTTCATTTTCAATATTTTTTCTGTCAGTTATATCCTTTGTGATAATAATTAATTCTATAGGTTCACCTTGATTGTTTTTTATTAAAGATGAACTCACTTCACCAGGAAATTTTGTTCCATCATTTTTGAGAAAACTGAAATTCACATCTTTTATCATATTTTCTTTTAAAACAATATCCATAGTTCTCTTTGCTTTATCCCTTTGTTTTGGAATTATTGCATTAAAAACATTTTTCCCAATTAATTCTGAATGATTATTATATCCAAAAATAGTTATAGCTCTTGGTGAAACATAGGTGATTTCACCATTTAAATTAATCAAAATTATAGCATCGGGTAATGTTTCTGTCATAATACGATACTTTTCACTTTCCTTTTTAAGACTATCTTCTGCCTGTTTTATTCTTAGTGTTACTTTTACCTGTGCTGATAATTCTGCCGGATTTATAGGTTTGGTAATAAATGCATCAGCTCCCATATGAAGACCTTTTATTATACTTTCAGAGTCTTTTATAATAGCTGAAATTAAAATAATAGGTATATGCTTAGTGTCTTTATCCTTTTTAAGTATTTTACAAACCTCAAAACCGTCCATTTCAGGCATACAAATATCAAGTAGGATAGTATCTGGTAATTTTTCTTTGGCAATTTTCCT
>Ga0222636_1000061_pt1 | contig 63276 bp, 49 predicted proteins | sample AntAcemetagen141_FD_179811 | JGI IMG/M metagenome (GOLD analysis project Ga0222636, IMG submission 179811) | Saline water microbial communities from Ace Lake, Antarctica - #141 | ecosystem: Environmental > Aquatic > Non-marine Saline and Alkaline > Saline | place: Antarctica: Ace Lake...
GTAATAGATTTTTGGGAGAATGGAATTTTTTTGTAATTTTGTGCCGTCAATTCTCTCGGTAGCTCAGTTGGCAGAGCAGCTGACTCTTAATCAGCGGGTCGTGGGTTCGAATCCCCCCCGGGAGACTATTTTTATTTTAGGATTCTCTTTTGTAATTATCAAAAAATTGTAATTACAATTTTTTTTATTATCATTTCTTGCCCAAGAATCAAATAATAATATTTGATAATCAGGAATGAATTTTTCTGTTGTTGATTTCATTAAACTAAAATGAATATAATAAGCAAAATTTCGTATTTTTGTTTTATAAAAAATTAATAGGAACTATGCAAAACTTAAGATTTTCGGGACATGAATCTTTTCCATTAAAGCACTTTTGGCCTTTAAAGGGAATACAGTTTATAAACGAAAGTCATTCATTTAGCGAGTCAACAGCAGTAGTACATTTGGGTGTTGGAAAAAATATGGTAAGTGCTATTAAATTTTGGTTAAGATCTTTAGGCTTGACTGATGAAAATGATAATACTCAGGAAATTGCTGATTATATTTTTGATGAGAATGGAAGGGATAAATATATAGAGGATATTGGAACAGTTTGGCTTTTACATTATTATCTAGTAAAAACAAATAGAGCATCAATTTACAATTTGATTTTTAATGAATTTTCAAAAGAACGAATTGAGTTTACGAAAAACAATTTGCTTGCTTTTTTAAAAAGAATAACACTTAAAGTCAATTCCAATTCCTTAAATGTAAATACGATTACTACGGATATAAGTGTTTTTTTAAGGAACTATTTAAACCCAAAATTTAAAGACAGTAAAATCAATATTGAGGATGATTATTCAGGTTTGTTTTACGACTTGGAATTAATAACTCATTACAAAAAGGAAAATTCCGAAAACAAGATTCAAAATTATTTCATTTTAAACAGAGAGTTCCGTGATAAATTGCCAGTCGAGATTTTTCTTTTTACAATTTTGGATAATTACAATTATGAAAATTCAATAAGTTTTAGCGAATTACTGACAAGATATAACTCACCAGGTAATATATTTTTGTTGAATAAAGAAGGATTATTCAGCATCATACAACAATTAATAAAAAAATATAGTTTTATCACTTATAGTCAAACTGCAGGTAATCAGCTAATCCAGTTTTCTGAAAAACCTGATAAGTTTGAAATTTTAAATAACTACTATGAAAACTAGTTATTTTTCACCATCGGTAAATATTATTAGAGATCAGGATATAAATTTTAATTATATCCCAACACCTAATTCACAATTAGTTTACAACCATATTGTGTCAAATTATATAAAAGGCTCAAGGGCATTTAATATTATTGGAGCTTATGGAACAGGAAAATCATCATTTATTATTGCTTTAGAACAAAGTTTAAATCAAAAAGCAAATCACTTCAATAAAGCTAAATTATTTGATGGGATTAAATCTTTCGAGTTTGTTAATATTGTTGGTGAATACAAGTCTTTTGAAAATAGTTTTAATTCCTATTTTTCTCCTGATATTTCAGTAAATCATGAATCAAGCCCGCTTATTTTTTTAGATAATTATTACAATAGTTTAAAAAAGGAAAACAAAGCACTGATTTTAGTAGTTGATGAGTTTGGGAAGTTTTTGGAATATGCTGCCAAAAATAATCCTGAAAGAGAATTGTATTTTATTCAGCAATTAGCAGAATTCGTAAATGATGTTACAAAAGAAATATTTTTTATTACTGTTCTTCATCAAAATTTTAATGCCTATTCAAACACACTCTCCAGGTCGCAACAAAATGAATGGAGTAAAGTAAATGGCCGCCTGATCGAATTAAATTTTAATGAACCTGTTGAACAATTACTTTTTTTGGCATCAAAAAGGCTTGAACAAAAACAATATAATTTTAACATACCAAATAGTTTTAACAAGCTGTTTCTAACAATAGAGGCTGCGAAAGCATTTCCATTTAATGATTTTTTGGATATTGATTTCGCAAAGAAACTTTATCCACTTGATATCTTATCCGCAGCAACGCTGACTCTTTCTTTGCAAGAATATGCACAAAACGAATGCTCGCTTTTCACTTTTATAGAAAATGATGAACATTTAGGAATTGGTGAATTTAAGGGAAAATCACAATCGTTTTATTCTTTAAGTAATGTTTATGATTATTTGATTTATTATCATTTTGCTTTTATTTCTACAAAATATAATCCACATTATTCTCAATGGTCAGCTATTAAGGGAGCAATTGAAAGAGCTGAAAGTGTTTTGGATAAGAACATTAATGAAGCAATAAGAATTATAAAAACAATTGGATTACTAAATATTTTTGGAAACAAAGGAATTGTCATTAATGAAAACTTCCTTGAAAACTATGCAAAATATAGCCTGGGAATTAAAAATCCAATTCCTATCCTTGATGAACTGATTAAATATAAAATAATAAGATATTCTAATTTCGACAACAAGTATAAAATATTTGAAGGTACCGATTTAGATATTGAACTTGCCATTGATGAAGCTGGAAACCTTGTAGAGAGGGTGAAAAATGTTACTGATTATCTGTACAAATATTTTGATTTTCCCGTAATTCCTGCAAAGGAAGTTTCTTATGAATATGGTACGCCAAGATTTTTTAGTTTTATTTTAAGTGAAGAACCTGTTATAAAAATCCCCCAAGATGAAATTGATGGATTTGTGAATTTAATATTCAATGAAGGACTTGAAGAATCTGCGATAATTGAAACATCAAAAACCTGTAATGAAGCAATAATTTATGGGAGATATGAAAAATCTAATTTATAAAAGCAAATAATAAAACAACTTCACGGAAACAACAAAACGATGAATATTGCACTTTTAACTAAACTATTACAACAAGAAATAGATAATGAGTAAAAAAGTTCGACATCTACTTGGAATATCAGGAGGAAAGGATAGCACCGCTTTGGCTATTTATATGAGAAATAACTATCCTGAACTTGATATTGAATATTATTTCTGTGACACCGGTAAAGAGCTGGATGAATCATATTCTCTAATTGATGAGTTGGAAGTTTTTCTCGGGAAAAAAATAAAATTATTACGTGCTGCTGATAAAAGTAACGAAGAATCATTTGATCATTTTCTGAAAATTTATGGAGGGTATTTACCATCAAGTCAGGCAAGGTGGTGTACCAAAAAATTAAAATTGGAACCTTTTGTGAAATTTGCAGGAAATGATTTAGTGATTTCTTATGTGGCAATTAGAGGAGATGAAGACAGGGAAGGATATGTTTCCACAAAATCAAATATTCAAACTATTTTCCCTTTTAGAAAAAATATCTGGAGTATTGAGATTTTAAATGCTATATTTGGAAATGGCAATATTTCAAAAGTTGCTGAATTTTATACGGCATTTGCAAGTAAAGCTATTACAAAAAGAGCATTAGAAATTATTTTTATACCTACTTCAAGCAATTTCTTTTTTTCTCGAAAAGTAAATGCTTTGCTGGATTTAAGTATTAAAACTTTTAATAAAGTAGTATTTGAATTTTTTAAAAATTCGGATTATCCCATTGCAAATATTTCCGATTTTCCACTTATCGAAAACGAAGAAATAATTGTAATGGAAGATGTGAAAAAATTATTTAAAGAAAATGGAGTAACTTTTCCACGATACTACAACGAAATTGAATATGAAGTTGACGGACAAAAAGGTAAATATGCCCGTAGCCGCTCCGGCTGTTACTTTTGTTTTTTTCAGCAAAAAATAGAATGGATTTGGCTTTTTGAACAGCATCTCAATTTATTTGAAAAAGCTATGGGATATGAAAAAGATGGCTTTACCTGGAATGAGAATGAAAGCCTTAAAGATATTATTAAACCCGAAAGAATTATTCAGATTAAAAAAGACCATTTGAGAAAAAGTAAAAGAATATCAACCAAATCAAATAAGTTGGTAGATATTTTGAATGACGATACGGGATTGAATTGTGTTAATTGTTTTATTTAAATAATATTTAATATTGATTGGGATGATATTATTTATTTTTCCCATTCAAAAAAACATATAGGATTTTGAGATATTAAATACTGATTTTAAAAATGGAACTACCTTATACTAATAAGTTACCAATAGAAAAACTTAGCATTTGTTTTAGAGATACGACAAATGCTTATAAATTTTATTGGTTTTTATCAATTCTTGATTATCTATTAGAAAGAAAGAACTCAAAAATTCCATTAAAAGAAATTGCATTAAGAATGATAGCAAACGCTTGGTATCCTTTAGATTATTTTAAATTATCATTTGGAAAGCAAGATGGATTTAAAAAAATTGCATTAACAATTAGTAACAAAATGAAGATTGATAATTTACCGAATTCTCCATCTTTATTTATACAACTTCACCAAAAAATACAGGCAAATGAAATAGATAATATTTACAAAGATGTTTATAAATTACTAAGATGGGTTCCATTCCGATTTATTAGACCATTTTTTAAAAGCGAATTAATTGGTCTGCGTGATTCTCAAGTTAATAAACGAATAAAAGAATTAGCAAATTCTTCAAAAAAAGAATCTTTGTGTCCATATTATTTTGGAGAAAATGAAATAATCATTAGAAATGATTGGAACGATTATTTTCAATCTAATCAAGTAATATTACGGGATTTTATAAAGTGGAATCTCGTCAAATATTTGCAGAAGAATAATCCAAATGTTATTGGATTATCTGAAAAACTTGAGAAACCTATTGAAAGAGATATGAAACAAGCTAAATTATTTTGGAAAATATATCTTAATCAAAAACAAACTAAATGCATTTACTCAAACGTAATTTTAAATTCTAAATCATTTAGTTTAGATCATTTCTTGCCATGGACATTTGTAGCACATGATCAAGTATGGAATTTGATTCCAACAACAAAATCCATCAACTCAATGAAAAGTAATTGGTTGCCTTCATTAGAAATATATTTGAATAGATTTTCTTTTCTACAGTTCGATGCATATAAATTTCATTATTGTCATAGAAATTACCAATTATTAGAGGACTATTCATCGTTTTTAGGATTATCAAGTGCTGACTTGAATAAATATGAATATTCAGAATTTGAAATACAATTAAGGAAAAAGATTGTTCCTTTGTTTGAAACAGCTAAAAATTTAGGTTTCACTTATCCATTCATTTATAAAAAATGATATTTAAAAGCCCAAATAATCCAAATTCTCATTTAACAGTCAAGGTTAGGACAAAAATGTCATTACCAACCAAAGTACTAATCGAACAAAATAAATTGCATGGAAAAATTTTGGATTTTGGTTGTGGTATAGGGAAAGATGTTGATTTACTTAAAAATAGAGGATTGGATATTACTGGATACGATCCTTATTATTTTAAAGATACTCCAAAAGATAAATACGATACTATTATATGTAACTATGTGCTCAATATTCTTTTACAAGAAGAACAAGTATCTGTTTTAATGTTGATATCTGAATTACTTAAACCAGAAGGTAGAGCTTATTTTGCGGTTAGACGTGATATTAAACGAAATAGATTTATTTATAATCCTAGGCACAAAGTTACAACATACCAATGTAATGTAATATTGCCTTTTAAAAGTATCTTTAAAACTGATAATTGTGAAATATACGAATACCAACACTATACTACCCTAAATATTGGGAAGGAAGCTATTAGCCCATTTTTTACAGGAAACGAAATAGGAAAGCTTGTTACAGAATCAGCAACAGCATTTTCAATTTTAGATAAATATCCCGTATCCAATGGACATTCATTAGTAATTCCAAAAAGAAAAGTTAGTGATTTTTTCAAATTAAGTAATCATGAACAGAATGCATGTTTGATTATGGTAAATAGAGTGAGGAATATTCTTCTTGCCCAATTTAAACCACAAGGATTTAATATTGGTATTAATGATGGAATTATAGCAGGACAATCAATTAAGCATGCACATATTCATATAATCCCACGCTATCCAAAAGACGTTCCTGATCCTGAAGGTGGTATCAGAAATGTAATACCTTTAAAAGGGAAATATTATATATAAAAAGTTTAGAAATTTAAAAAAAGTTTATTTAACCTTGTTTTCAATTACAATGATTTAGAACACAACTACCTTTTTATTCTTTTGGTGATATTCTGTAGGGTGCATTTTACCTTCCATCATTTCAAGCCACCACAAAAACTTTCTAAATTTGACTATCTCAGAATCATTGTAAAATGACTCTTTGAATTTAATAAATAGTTTTCCGGGACAATCAGAATACAAATAATCATTAGTATTCATAGCTTTAGGAATTCCATACTTCCAACCTGTAGGATATTTGTTAATATCATTATCTTTCCATTTTCTAACACAATCAACAAAGACTTTCCATGCTTCTGGAAACAATTCAGAATTACTTAATCTTTTTCTTGTTATATTCATTTAGCATAATTTTCAATTTTATTGATTTACTTAAATTTAAGTTAGTGGCTTATTATAAAATTAGTTATGCCGCTCGGTCAAAGTAATGGTTTTCCACATCTGTTTCAAAACGTATTGTTCTTTCACCTCCAATCGGGATTTTTACTACCTCACACTCACCATCGTTTTTAGCTTTTAGTTTAAACTTAGTTGGAAATCTATTCGGATTAAATGGCTCTTTATCTTTCCGTTTCCTTTTTTGTTTTTCGTTTTCTTTTTTCTTTGGTTTATCACTTTTTAAATCAAGCTTAAAGGTTTGATTAAGCAACTTCACCAATTCACTATTTAAGGGTAAATTTTTTGTAAATGATTTTAATATTTCAGAAGTGTCTCCTCCTTCAACTGCAATTGAATCTTTTCTTCTTTTTATAATTTCAGCTAACCTGCCATCTTTGGCACCTAATTTTTTTGCGAGAAAAGCCCGCAATTCCCTAGTTTCTTCGCCATCCTTCAATCGGTCACGGGAAGCCATAAAAAGTTCTTTTCTGAATTCATATTTCATTTTCGTACAATCAATATGAATCAAAAGATGATTTTTCAGTAGATTTATTTTTAATGAACGTGTAATAAATTCGGCAGTATAATGTCCATGAACTTGTCCATTTAATGAAAAAACAACAGCCATGTTATTCTTAAAGAATTCCCGTTGAATAGTATCTTTAGTATCTTTTACAGATTTATCATTAATTTTATTTTTAAAAACATAACAGGTCACTTTCATGTCATTAAAGAGATCATCATGGAAAGTTTCAGAAAAGTAATCTTCTATATATCTACTTTCATCTTGTTCTAACCTTCGCTTTAAACCATATAATTCTCTTTCAAGATTTCTGTCATCAGGATATCTTTCTTTTCTATCAACAGTTAATAATGGTAATGCAGGTTCAAAAAGGTATTCATTTATGCTCTGATTCAAATCTCTTGAAATTACCGAACGACTTCCTGCCGGAAGGTCATAAGAATATAATTTAATAACTGTTCCTGTTTCAAATAATCGGTTGTGTAATTTTAAATCAAGTTTTGTTATCGGGAAAGAAGGAATCATATCATTAATTTTAAGAAACTCATACCAAGTATTCTTTTTTCTGCTTAATTCTTCAGAAGTCATTGGGTGTTCCCTGATTAAAGTAAATCCAAAATTTCCTTTCCCATTATATCTTTTTGACGCAATTAATTGATAACTCTTTTTACCACAAAAAACAATTGCACCGCTTCCACCCATATTATATTTACCTTGCACAAATTGAATTTCCCATTTGTTACCTGCAATCAATGATAAAAATGTATCCTCAAACTTTTCAGGATATTGCCCTTCCCCATCATCATAGATAATAAGAGATGTATTCATTCTAGGTCCGTCTGCAAGTAATTGAATGCTTTCTCCTTGATTTTTACGATACGTAGGCAAATCCCAATTTTTATTCTCAGGGAAAAATATTTCTACTGCATCCTCCATTGATATTGGAGCATCTTTTGACTTTGGCTCAATACCTGCTTCAAAACATTTTCGCATTAGAATAGCATCAATAGAATTTGTTATTTTCTCAATTAGTGCAGCAATAGGAGCGGATTGTTGATTTTCAATAACAGCAAAATTTGTTTCTTTTCCTCCTAAGGGAAACCAATTTTCTGTTTTAAAAATATCAGGATATTCTTTTAGAAATATATCAACTTCTTGTTCAGTTTTTAAAAAATATAATTTTTTAAAAAGTTGTTTAATATCAATACTTTGGTATAGTAAATCCATATTTTTAAAATAAATTGGAGAGTAAAACAAACCATAAAAGTAACAAAAAATTATTGTATCCATCTAAATTAAATTATTATATCCATGTTTTTTGTAGGTTGCAACCAACACTTTTTGATGTTTTTTGTAGGTTGCAACCTACATTTTGTTTAACTTTGCCGTTTATAAAATTTATGATATGGAATTATTAAGACAAAAATCAGCAAGAATTGTTAATAGTATCAATCAAAGATTTAAAAGATATTTGTTTAATCGTATTGATTGGAAAAGCAGACTAATTATTATAAAAGGCTCAAGAGGTGTTGGTAAAACGACCTTGATACTTCAATATTTACAAGAAAATTTTGGTATTACACCTGAAGCTTTTTATGTTTCTCTTGATGATATGTATTTTACAAATAATACATTATCGGAATTAGCAGATAACTTCGTCACTAATGGAGGAAAATATTTGTTTATTGACGAAATTCACAAGTACAGAAATTGGTCGAAAGAATTAAAAAATATTTATGATTTTTATCCTGAATTAAAACTCATCGCAACAGGACCTTCCTCTCTTGAAATTTATAAGGGTGAAGCTGATCTGAGTAGACGTGCCACAGTATATAATCTGCATGAAATGTCGTTTCGCGAATATTTGAATTTGATGTATCAAATGGATTTAAAAGAATTTTCTTTAACCGAAATTCTTAATAAACATAATGAATTTGAGTCTGAAATAAACAGTAAAATTAAACCGATAAAATATTTTAATGAATATATTCAGCAAGGTGCTTATCCGTTTATCGTTGATGATAAAGCAAAGTTTTACGAAAAACTTGAAGTAATTATTAATCTAGTCCTTGAAAATGATATTCCGGCAACAACAAGAATCTCATTTGAAACTATTACGAAAATAAAAAAGCTGCTTTATTTTATTGCAACCTCTTCACCTTTTAAACCAAATATATCTGAACTGAGTAAAAAAATTAATACAAGCCGTGACCAATTACTAAATTATTTAAGTATTTTAAACAAGGCTGGATTGATAAAATTATTAAGATATTCAGGCATAGCAACAAGCATTTTAACAAAACCGGAAAAAATCTATTTAAGCAATACCGTTTTAATGTTTGCTCTTGATAACAGAACAAATAAAGGTACTTTGCGTGAAACATTTTTCTTCAATCAATTAAGTGCTGAACACAAAGTAAGCTATCCAAAACAAGGAGATTTTCTAATTGATGATAAATATTTATTTGAGGTTGGAGGAAAAAATAAAACTCAAAAACAAATTGCGGGAATCAAAAATGCATTTGTCGCAGCGGATGATATTGAGTATGGATTTAATAACAAAATTCCGCTTTGGTTATTTGGTTTTTTATATTAAAGATTGAAAACTTATTGTAATAAGAAATATTAAAATCTATTCTTGCTAATTTTTTTCTGCAACTTGTTTTCAACAAGAGTTTTTATTTTTATTGCAATTTCTTTATGTTCAAGGGTTTCTTTTTCAGAAGGAGAATACATATCACCCGGATATCTGACATCTACTCCAAAATCACTTAAGTTCTTAGGATCTATTTCTTTAAAATCTTCATCAAACTCACTACATTCAGCAAGCAGAAATTCAATATTATGTGTTTTCCAAATTTCTTTTTCATTCGCAATTAAAAAAGCTTTAAGGTATTTTTTAACCATCTGTTGACAATGAAAACAAACAGCAGTAGTAGCAATTATTTCGTATTCTGTTAACTTATCAATAACAATTAAATCTTCATTTGCTTTTTGTATCCATTGATTTATATAATTCAAAGTATTTTTATTCATATTATTATCCCTTCTTTTACTGCTTGTCTAATAATATGACCAATAATATTCCTTTTCATTTCAACCTCTGATTCGCTTTGTATAAGAATATCAGCAGGGATTTTTTGTTGTGCAAGTATTTTTCGAATTTGAGATTTATAATTTCTCTTTTGCGATATTTCAATGTTTTCTTTAGTAATTATAAGAAAATCATAATCACTATATTTTACATTATCATTTCTTGCACGAGAGCCAAATAACAATATCTGACAATCAGGAAGGAATTTCTCTGAAGTTGACTTTATCAAACTTAATGCAATATTTTTATCGCTATTTATCATTAATGATATTTTAAGTCAAAAGTAAAGAATTTTTATTAAACACAAAAAGAAATACTTAGAATTTTTGTTGATCTAATCTACTCCCTCGGATTTCCCATAATCGGTAGTTTCGCCATCTTCTCAACTTCGAGGCTGGGGTAGCCGAACTCCTCAACAATTTTCCCTTTCAATAAATAAATCCCGTAACCTCTGAAAGGATAATATTTTAAGGAATTTGAAAAATGAACCGTGTCAAAAAACTCTCCGCTAAAATCCAGAAAAGTACCAAAATTCATCATTTCCTTTTTTACTGTGCGAACATATTTTATGGTAACAAGATGCCCCAACATTCGCACTTTTTTACCTGTGTTTTCCAGCATGTCTTTTGTCAGTATTTCTCCTCTGAAAGAAGTCTTTAATAAATCAAATTGCGACATGCTCACCGGAAATCCAATCAATTCTATTTCATCATAGGCATCTTCAATCTTGTTGTACTCCAAGTCGGGAAGTTTAAATTTTCGGGCAGAAATTTTAAAAAGTGATAAAGAAATATTTTGTTTCTTAGCTTTATTCATAAACAGATGTGCTTCCCATACTAAGGCTGCTTTTGTTTTTCCGGTAAACCTGAATGCACCCGTTCTGATTAGGATTATCATTTGCTCAACACCGATATTTGTACGAACAATAAAATCTTCAATATCCTGATAAAGGCCATTATTATTTCTTTCTTCACAAATATTTTTTGAAAGTTTTGTTTCCAGATTTGCAATATGAACAAAACCAATATAAACCTGATTGCCATTGATGCTGGTATTGTAATTGCCGGTGTTTACACATGGAAGATTAATTGTAGCACCTTGTCGTTTTGCCTCATTAAAATAAACCCAGCCATGATAGAAACCACCGAAATTATTAATTACTGCAACCATAAATTCCAAAGGAAAATGAGCTTTCAAATACAAACTCTGAAAACTCTCAACGGCATAAGAAGCCGAATGTGCTTTCGAAAAAGAATAAGCTGCAAACGATTCTATCTGTCGCCATACTTCTTTTGTAATTTCATCAGGATAGCCTCTTTCCTTGCAATTTTTAAAAAATTTCTCAACAATAAGGGCAAACTCTTTTTTATTCCGATGTTTTCCACTCATAGCTCTTCTCAAAACATCTGCATCCGAAAGATCAAGACCGGCAAAATGATGACAAATTTTTAATACATCTTCCTGATAAACCATAACACCATAAGTTTCCTTGAGTTGTTGCTCCATCACAGGATGTATATAATTTATTTTTTCTTGGTCGTGAAAACGTAAAATATATTCCCGCATCATCCCCGATTTTGCAACTCCGGGCCTAATAATTGAACTTGCTGCAACAAGACTCAAATAATTATCGCAATGGAGTTTTCGCAGAAGTCCTCGCATGGCAGGGCTTTCAATATAAAAGCAGCCATTGGTTTCGGCAGTTTTCAGCTGATACTTGACTTGAACATCTTTTTTAAATTCTGATATTTTATGAACATCAACATCAATATCACGGTTGGTTTTAATAATTTCAACAGCTTCCTTAATATGTCCGATACCTCTCTGGCTTAGAATATCAAGTTTTTCAAAACCAATATCTTCTGCGACATACATGTCCCATTGAGTTGTTGGAAATCCTTTTGGGGGCATGTCAAGTGCAGTATAATAAGTTATTGGTTTCTCAGATATCAAAATGCCACCTGCATGAATACTCCTCTGGTTAGGAAAATCAAGCATCATCTGCGCAAATGCGTGAATTGTTCGTGTTATTTCATTACTGTCTTTTTCCTTGTCGGGATGGTGGACCAAATCGTCAATTTCTGTTTTCGGTAAACCGTAAACTTTTCCTAATTCGCGATAAATTGATTTCCCCTTAAAAGTTGACATTGTACCGAGTAAAGCTGTGTGTTTTCTTCCGTATCTTTTAAATATATAATCCTGCACATCGCTGCGATCTTTCCACGAATAATCAATGTCAAAATCGGGAGGGCTAGTCCTTTTAGGATTGATAAAACGCTCGAAATATAAATCAAGTTCAATAGGGTCGACATCAGTAATTTTAAGACAATAAGCAACCACACTATTTGCACCGCTGCCTCTCCCGACGTGATAAATTCCACGAGCCATAGAATATCTGATAATATCCCAGGTAATTAGAAAATAAGCAGCAAAATTCAGTTTTACAATAATTTCCAGCTCATGCTTCACCCTTTGTCGGGCAATTTTATTTTTATTGCCAAAACGATATTCCATTCCTTCAAAAGCCAATTTTTCCAACAATACTTTATCATCATAAAAACTTCCGGTAAAGGTTTTCTTGTTTTTAGGGGTTTTATAATCAAAATCAATGCTACATTTTTCGGTGAATTTTTCGGTGTTTTTTATTATTTGAGGATAATCACGATAAAGGTTCATAAGCTCATTAGTTGAAAACATTTTATCATTTTTGCTTGCAATTTGGCTTTTAGTAAGTTTACTTATCAATGTGTTTTCGCCTATGGCTCTGAGGTTTTTATGTAGTAAAAAATCTTTTTCATCAGCAAAAGTGATAGTATTTTGAATTAATAGTTTTGAATGATCTTTTTTGTATTTGCTTGAAAATATCTTATTTATTTCCTCGGGTTTTATTCCTACAAATTCATTTTCTTTTAGCTTTAGATTAGAATTTTTGTTGAATGGATAAATAAAAAACACATCTTCTATTTCATCTGCAAAATCGGGAAGTTCAGATTTTTCAATATTATGTTTCGAGAGAAACTCATTAAGTTTCATAAAACCCTTATTGTTTTTTGCAATGCCTGTGTACAGGATTTTACCACCTTTTCGGAATTCTATTCCTGCAATTGGTTTGATATTATTTTCTTTGCACGCTTTAACAAAATCAATTATTCCGGTGGAGTTATTAATATCCGTCAGAGCCAGAGATTTTACATTTTTCTCTATTGCTTCTTTCATCAATTCATCTATCGACAAAGTTCCATAACGCAGGCTATAATATGAATGTGTGTTTAGGTGCATGGTTTCACGGTTTCATGGTTTCATGGTTGAACTGTTAAATTGCCTGATGATTGATTATGAATCCCCACAGCCCTTTTTACCGACTGTTCTCCAAATCTTTTCCTCATATTATCCATCGCCATATAAAGGCTTGTCATTTCGGGGGTATCTTCAAACATATCTAGTTGTTGCGAACCACTAACCATACTGCTTAATCTCACTCCAATCAATCTTATCAACATCCGCCGCTGATACAATTTATCGAAAAGCTCCAAAACGATTTTTAATAAAATGTGATCGAAAGCTGTATATGGAATATGCTTTTGCAATGTGTGAGTGTCATAGTTAGAATATCTTATTTTTACAGTAATACAGGAAGTCAGTTTTTTCTGCTTCCTTAATTGATAAGCAACTTTTTCTATCATTGTAATCAACTTCTGTTTTAATTTTATGATGTCGATAGTGTCTTTATCAAAAGTTCTTTCGGTGCTTATCGACTTGCGTTCAGAATACGACCTTACCGGAGAATTATCAATGCCGTTTGCTTTTTTCCAGACTACAATACCGTTTTTCCCCATTACCCTTTCCATCATTTCCGGAGGTATCATGCTTAAGGTTTTGATATTTAAAACTCCCATCGACCTTAACAATTGATATGTTTTGTTTCCTATCATGGGAATTTTTTTTATTGATAAAGGAAACAAAAACGGTTTTACATTTTCAGGCAAAATCTGCAATTCTCCGTTTGGTTTACTTTCTCCGGTAGCAATTTTCGAAACCGTTTTATTTACCGACAATCCAAAAGAAATAGGCAAACCGGTATTATCAATAATGCTTTTTCGCAGTTCTTTGCTCCATTGATAATTTCCAAAAAATTTGTCCATTCCTGTGATGTCAATATAATGTTCATCAATAGAAGCTTTTTCGCAAAGTGGTGCTTTTCCGGTAATTATTTCGCTTACCAGTTTCGAATATTTGCTGTATAAGTCCATGTCGCCTCTGATGATAATTGCATCATTACATAATATTCTGGCAAATTTCATCGGCATAGCCGAATGAACACCAAAAGTCCTGGCTTCGTAACTGCAACTTGCTACAACTCCCCTGTCTGAAGTACCTCCGATAATTATTGGCTTGCCATTAAGCTTACTGTTGAGAAGCCTTTCTACCGAGACAAAAAAAGTATCAAGGTCAAAATGAACAATCGTACGATTATTTGTTAGCATAAATTTAGTGCTACTATTTTGGTTTTAATGCTTAAATGATAAAATGCCTAAATTCTTAAATCAAAAAAAAACTTGACAATCAAAATATTTGTATTACTTTTGATTAGTATTTAATCATTATTTTGATTACAATATAGTCACGGGAATAAATAAAAACAAGAAAAAAATTAATTAATATCTAAATCTAAAATATCAGAATCATGTATTTCAATAAAAACATAAAACTACTCAGGAACCGCAAAGGACGCACACAAGATGATGTTGCATTTACATTAAATATGAAACGATCGACACTAAGCGGATACGAAAATGAAATATCCAAACCCTGCGTTGATGTATTAGTTGCCTTTTCTGATTATTTTAATATTGCCATAGATACTTTAATAAAAGTTAATCTTTCGGAACTAAGCGAAAGCCAACTTTCGCAAATCGAGAGAGGTTATGATGTTTATGTTAAAGGCAGTAATCTCAGAGTTCTTACGACCACAGTAAATCAGGAAAATGAAGAAAACATTGAACTGATTTCAGAAAAAGCTAAAGCAGGTTATAAAAGTGGTTTTGCTGATCCTGAATATATTCGTGTGCTTCCGACATTTCAAATGCCCTTTTTGTCGAAACAAAAGAAATACAGAACTTTTCAGATCAGTGGCGACTCCATGCTTCCTATTCCTGATGGTTCGTGGGTAACCGGCGAGTTTGTCCTCGACTGGACTTCTGCAAGAAATCAACATCCATACATAATCCTTACCCTTGACGATGGAATAGTTTTTAAAGTTGTGGAGAATAAAATAAACAATTATCAAAAACTGACCCTACATTCGTTAAATTCGTTTTACGAACCTTATGATATTCACATCTCGGAAGTAAAAGAAATTTGGAAGTTTGTAAACTATATTTCATCTGAAATGCCGGAAGCAAATCAGGAAAAGCAGGATTTGATAGATACGGTAAAACAGTTGAAAAAAGAAGTAAGGGCAATACAGACAAAACTGGAACTCTAAGATTGAACTCACAAAAATCGCTAAGCGGATAATATTATATATTGCAGAAAATCATAAAGCTTTATATATATTTGTTAGGCACAATCCCCCTACGGAGAAAAATCCGTTGAGTTTTCTATCTAACGTAGGGAGAATTAAGAGTTTGAAAAAAGAAAAAACAATAATTGACTGATAATAAAGCAATTAACTTTGACGTTAGTTGGAAGCTAAAAGGACAAATGTGATACGGAAAGTTCAAAATGAAATTTAAAAAACATCGTAAATCTTAATTGAGAAATAATTTATTAGTGTGAAAATATTTTGTATTTTTGTATGTTATCGTATTATTAATGTAATAGGCTGTTTATGAGTATGATTAAGGCTTTTTTTGAAAATTTAGATTTCTCTTTTGGGCAGGACATTGTTCCAAAAGATATTGAAGTTTCAAGTAATGAAGTTCTCACAAAAAAAATCAAAAACAAGATTTATTTTTATAATGCTCCTGATAATGTAAATACATCATTCTATCTTTTCGACTTATTTGATTTAAATGAAAATGACTTATTTGAATTAAAAAGATATTTATGGAATGAAGATAAATGTGAATTTTATTTTTATCCAGACAGCAAAAATTCAATTTCATTATTTTACGCTAAATCAAATCCAAAGAATAAACAATCAAAAAGTAAAATAGGTAGTTTTAAAGGACAAGATGATGAGGAAATTGAAAAAATAAGAAAGTGGAATTTTGAAACAGGAGCTTTTTGGCTTTCATATAAAGAATTTACAAAAAAAATTGCGAATAATGAACGTATTGATAAACTGCTAATAAGCAGGTTGATTGATTTAAAAAAAGAATTATTATCCGCATTAGGTAATGGCAAAGAAAAACACGTTCAATCATTAATAGATAGAACTTTATTTATTAAGTTTCTTGAAGATAATCATATTATTAATTCATTTTTTTATGGGCATTATTTTAGAGATGAAAATATTACCTACAAAAAGCTTTTAGAGGGGAAACCTGATTTTCAGAAAATAAATTTATTATTTAAATTAATAAATGAGATTTTTGATAATGTACTATTTAAAAAGCCTTACATTGAAGAGCAATATATACTTGACGCTTCAAAATATATTTACAATGCAATTAGTGGGGAAGTAAGAGGGCAATTATCGTTATTCGATTTTCAGTTTGATATTATTCCAATAGAATTTATTAGTCATATATATGAAGTATTCCTTGAAGATAAAAAAGCTAAGGAAGGGATATATTATACTCCCCCAAAACTAGCTCAACTTATTATTGATGATACAATTACAAAACAAAGAAAGGTGCTTGATCCTGCTTGTGGTTCTGGAATGTTTCTGATTTTAGCATTTCGGAAAATGCTAGAGAATTATAAATATTCTAAAAACGCAACAGTATCAGATAAAATAGAAATAAGAATAAAATTATTAAAAGAAAATATTTTTGGAATAGAAAAGCAATATACAGCTTGGAGGCTGACAATTTTTGCTCTGTACCTTGAAATATTTAATGATAATAGTATTAAATCTGATGAAGTAAAGAAGTATATTTCAAAAAAGATAAAAAGTGGTAATCTGAAAATATTTGAAGATTTTTCTGCTAATATTAAATATGGAAATTCTCTTGATATCCAAGATGAAAAATTACATTTTAGAAATAAGACTTTTGATTATATAATTGGTAATCCACCTTTTTCTGAGATAAAACCAACTGATGATGATAATAAAATTGAAAATGAATTTGTAAAGAAATACCATTTTTTAATTAATGGAGTTGAAGTTTTTGCAAAAAATATTATTGGCAGCAAACAAATTTCACAAGCATTTATGCTTAAAATAAAAGATTGGGCAAATGATGAAACAAACTTTGGATTTGTTTTAAACAGTTCAAATTTTTATAATGAGGGGAAATCAATTAATTTCCAGAATTTCTTTTTTGAAAATTATCAAATAAAGAACTTCTATGAGCTTTCAAGGGTAAAGAAAATATTATTTAAAAAAGCAACAGAGAGTGTTGTAGTTGCAATTTTTAATAATAAACAAGTTGGAGATAATATAATTAATTATTACCCCATTGATTTAGAGCTTCTTTCGGAAGCTTTTAAACTTCTTATTATTAAAGAAGATTGTAAAATTGAAATTAAGCAAAGTGAATTATTAAGCAAAGAGATCACGCTTAGAGAGTTACTTGTTGGGAATGAGTATGATTTACAAATATTGAACAAATTAAAAGAATACAACATTCTTAAAGAATATATTTTGTATAATAAAGATACCCATTCTTTAATAAATAATGGTTTGCAAATTGTAGGAAAAGACCAATTGATTAAGGAATTTAATATTTCGGAAGATAACTGGAATTCCTTAAATAGGATTGAAAGAAAAGTCTTTTCTGATGAATTTAAATCTAAATATACAAGAAATAAAAAAGATAATTCATTTAAAGCACCTTTGATATCTCCTCCAAATTTAAATAGTTTTTGTTTGTCAAATATTGAGCAATATGTGGACGATATATCAAACTTCCATAGAATAAGAAATTCTAATATTTATCTTGGTAATAAAATTTTAATAAATAGAGTTGGGGCGAAATCAAAAGCTTTTTATTCAAAAGATAAACTTTATTTTAATTTTGATATTTACTCTTTTGTTTTATTAAATGATAAGTATTATCATTTAATAAATTCAATAATAAATTCTGACTTAGTAAATTACTTTATAGACATTAATTATAGAAAAAGAGGAACAGGGTCATTTCCTAAGATAAGTTATAATGCTATAAAAAACATTCCTATTCCATCTAAATTTGATACTGATTTATTCAACGAAATATCAAAATTAAGTCAGCAATTAACAGATGGCGAATTAAACTATGAAAATGAAACCAAAGATGAATTAAATGAGCTAATCTATGATTTATATGATTTAAGTTATTTGGAACGTCAAAGAATAAAAGACTTTTTTGCTCCTAAAAGAATAATTAAACCAAATGATTTAGAAAAATATAAAGAAACGTTACTTTATACTCTTGAGATGTATTTTGCAAAAAAACCAAAGATTGAATACTTTATTGATTTAAAATTTGGATTTAATATGCTTGTTGTAGGTGTGTTTTTTAATAATGAAAAAGAAATGCCAAAAACGGTGAAAGTTTTAAAATATGAAATAAATAAGATAATGCAACAGACTAATAATAATCTGTTTGCAATGAGAGAGATTTTGTTTGGAAAAGACTGTATTTATATAATTAAAGATAAACAATTAAAGAATTGGACAGAAACAAAAGCTTATGAAGATGGTAAATTAATTTTAAAGAATTTAAGTTAATGAAATCGTATATTAAACTCCCTCCTCTTAAACCTCTTTCTGATAGTAGTATAACGAAACAACAGTTATCAGATGATGTTTGGCGAAATTATATTTTTTATATAATGCTTAAATATTACAAAGAAATTAATAATGATGAAGTAATTAGTCTTATTCAAAATGAGTTATTAAAACAACATTCACAAATTGAAAAAGTATTAAAAGAACATATTTATAACTGGTACAAAATAACAAAAAGAAAAGATAAAATAGATATTTGGGGAATTATCTTAAATCTTGAAACGAGTTCCGAAAATTTTGAAGGTTTTTATGACCTTAAATTCCAACACAGTGATTGGAATAAATATTTTGTTTTTGAAGCAAAAAATCTTGGTAAAATAAAATCAACTAAACATTCGACAATGTTAAATGAATATGTTTATTCAAAACATAAAGAAGACGGAGGAATGCATCGTTTTATGATTAAAAAATATGCTTATGAAATTAACTTTGGAGGAATGCTTGGATTTGTTGTTGGAACAATAGAAGGGGATATAATTAAAGATTTAACGAATAAAATACAGTCAGTTTATAGTGAAAATATAAACGGTAAATTAATTAATGAAAAAATTAAACTAAATTCAATAGCTAAGAATAGAAATACATTTACAAGCTTTCATTCTCGAAATGGAGAAAAATTTAGTTTGTATCATATATTGATGAATTTTAACAAAGAATAAACACCACCAATGCCTAACAAGGCTATATGTAATGTGGGCATCATCATAAATTGAAAGATTTTGCAAGTAATAATATTTAGAAGTAAATTGAATGTTAAGTGCTTTGAAATCCCGCACTCCACATAGCCAAACCGTTAGAAATCTGCTAAGCGGTTGAAAATCTAAAATATCATAATGTTCGCAGTATTAGATGTAGAAACAACAGGTCTGAACGCAAAAACAGAAAAGATTACTGAAATTGCGATTTATATTTATGATGGAGAAAAAATTCTTGATGAATTTTCGACTCTGATAAATCCTGAGAAGAAAATACCTTTTGGCATCACACAACTTACCGGGATAAATAATAGAATGGTTAAGGATGCACCTAAATTTTATGAGATTGCAAAAAAAATTGTAGAGATTACAGAAGACACAACTATTGTCGGACATAACGTGAATTTTGATTATAATTTTATCAGATACGAATTTCAACGACTTGGCTATGAATTTAAAAGAAAGACTTTATGCACAGTTAAACTGAGTCGAAAACTTATTCCCGGGCACAAATCCTATTCTCTCGGCAAAATTTGTAAAGAATTAAATATTGAAAATGAAAGCCGACACAGGGCAGCAGGGGATGCTTTTGCAACTTTAAAACTTTTTAAAATTTTGCAAAGTGTAGAAAGTAATCTTGCAGATATTTCTTTAAAAGGACTTAATTCAAATCTATCGAAATCGATAATTGACGACCTGCCCGAAAGAACCGGAGTTTATTATTTCTATAATTTGAATAAAGAGATTATTTATATCGGGAAAAGTAAAAGTATAAGATCACGAATTTTATCCCATCTAAATAATAATATGACAAAAAAAGCAGTCAAATTAAAAAATGACTTGGCTGATATTAGTTTTGAAATCACCGGAAGTGAACTTATAGCTTTGCTTTTAGAATCGAATGAAATTAAAGTACATAAACCGGTTTATAACAGTGCACAACGAAGATCAATTTTTCAATTCGGACTTTTTAAATTTACTGATGAAAATGGATATTTCAATTTACAAATTAAAAAAAATGACATTGTTGAAAGTGCTGTAACTTCATTTTCTTCGCTGAAAGAGGGAAAAGAATTTTTATTTAGATTGGTTGAAGAATATCAGCTTTGTCAGAAACTATGCGGGTTATATAAAACTAATGGTGCTTGTTTTCATTACCAGATTAAACAATGTTTTGGTGCTTGTATTGGAAAAGAAACTCCTGATGATTATAATTTTCGTGTAAACGAGGCTCTTGAAAAATATCATTTCAAATACAATAGTTTTTTTATTATTGATAAAGGCAGATCGGAAAACGAAAGGTCAATTGTAAAAATTGAAAACGGAAAATATTGTGGTTTTGGATATTTACATCAAGATGAATGTATTAATGAATTTGAAAGATTAAACGATAGTATAAAATTATTTCCTGATAATAGAGATGTCCAGCAAATAATCAAGAATTATTTAAGAAAAAATAAGGTTGAGCAGATTATTGAGTTTGATGGGGATTAGTGATGGGAACGCGGATTACACGGAAAATCATAATTCATAATTCGTTAATCAATATTCGATATTCAGAAAAAAGAAAAATTATAAAACAGAATAACGAATATCGAACACTGATTAACGATTTGAGAAGTGAAAATGTGAGAATGAGGATTACACGGAAGAACACGGAGAATTGCGGAAAAGGGTGTTTATTTGTTTTTGTGAGTATTTGAGATGTTTATTATTAGTAACTTGAGATTCTATATCATATATGTTATATTTGTATGGAAAAGCAAAAGACAAATTACAATGGGTAATATTAATATTGATGTAAATTCATATAAATCATCACATATATTTGGATATATAATTGCGGATTATTTATTATTAAAAGAAATGTTTGATAAAAATATTTCTACGGTATTAGATAGTATTGAGCAATCAGATGAGGAATTAAAAAGCAAAAAAAATATTTTAATTGGAGAATATGTATCTGGTGATTTATTTGATATTGATATTGAGAAATTAAAAAATTCTAATTTAACAGATTTTTTTATAAAAGGAGCATTGTTATATTATTACTCTCAATTTGAATTTAAATTATATGAAGTTTGTGAGAGATTGCCAATTTTAAATAAATGTCAAAATATTACTGATTTTATTAATATTAATAGGTGTAAAAGCCAAAACAAATTAGATAAAATATCACTATTTCTTTCAGAAAAAGCAGATATAAAAATAACGAAAATTAATAATTGGCTTAAAATAAAGGACTTTAATGAAATAAGAAATACTATTGTGCATTACGAAAAGATACGTAGTGATAAAAATGATAAAAAAAAACTTAATACAATTAAATCTATAACCAGTCGAAATAAAAACAAAATAATATTTAATGAGAAATTAAGAATTTTAACTATTAAAAAGTCCTATTTAACAGAAATGATAAAAATCACATATGATTTTATAGACCAAGTACTTAATGATATTTGGAATAAACATCATAATTTTAATAAATTTGAAGATTTTAATTAAAAATATTATTATTATTAATTAAATGTAAAATGATAGATAAAAGAATCGAAGTAAAACATGGTATTATTGATAATAACACTGTGGGTTTGACAAATTCATATAATATTATTGAAAAATATGGTGATAATTACAATAAAGTAAATCATAATAATTACTCAATTGAACTAAAATATAAAAATTTAGGTATGTCATTTTATTATAAATATAATGATTTACTTGAAATGATATTTGCTATTAAAATTTCTACTGAATTTAATTCTTTAATAAATTATGATATTGAAATTAATAAGGATACAACAATTTATGAAATTATGAAAGAGTATGGGTTTGTGGATTATTTTGAACATGGTACGGGAAGTAAAGAGGCATATATTTCATATTCTGGAATATCATTCGGTGTTAACGCATCTGATATTTCACGATTAGATATTAAACAGATTAAGATAACTAGTGTTGAAGTTAGTTAAGAACTTTAAATAAATCACAGATGTATTATATGTTATTGAATATGAAAATATATAAATTATTCTTTTTATTCTTTATTTTAGCACTTGGGTTTTTTATTTTTTCTTGTGTTGATAATTCAAGAAAAATAATAAAAGAAAAACCAGACAAATCATCAGTAATTGACATTTTACCAAATCAAGTAGGATTGTCATTTATCTATGAAAGGTATGCAATAACCCAATTAAACCCTAATGATTTTTCATGGAAATTTATTGAAGAATATGATGAATCAGGGAAATTTATCGTTATTGCTGAAGAAAAAAAGTTTATTTTAAATAATCCAAATGAACCTAAAAAACTTTTTAAAATATCAACAATTCATAAAGGAGAAAATGGATTTATTGCGATTACTGATTTAAAAAATATTATAATATTCGCAACTGATTATAATAGAATTGCTGTTGGACATGAAGGTTCTTTAGTTTTTAAAATGTATATTTTTAAAGACAAAGACAGAGAAAAAATAAATATTGAATTGCAAAAAATGATATAATATGAATACTCTAAAAATAATTATTGGAATATTAACATCAATTGGTTTTATAAATATGCTTATTAAATTTATAAATCATTTAAAAAATTCTATGAACGAGGAAATTGGTTCAGACATAGTTGCACTTATTATACTTGGCATTATAAGTTTCTTTTTATTCTATTCTGCATCTAAAACAAAAAAGAAAAACACTAAAAGAAATTAGTAAAATAATATTAATACTTTAAATAATTTTTTGAAACTACAATTTTTTAAATTTCAACAAAACATTTCGAAGTGCTGCTAAATTATCTTCATTAATTGGGAAAACAAATATTGCTGAATTCCCTTTTACAGTATATGTAATAATTTTTTTTGTTTGATTAACAAACAAAACTCTACTTTTGCTGCAAGAAAAAGTATAATCGTTATTAAAATTAACATCAACCTTATTAACTTTTAATAATTCATCTTGTCCAGATTCATGTCTTATTACTATTGAGTTATATTCAGGTATAAAAATAAAAACACCTGCTGCGTTCATGTCGCCAATAATTTCTATTTCATTATTATTTATTTTTCCCGCTTGAGTTGTTGTGAATTCTATTTTTATACCATTTTTTTCTAACTCTTTTTTATCTTGTGGTGGCACACAAGAAACTATCATAATCAATGATATTACTTGAAAATAAAATATTAAGTTCTTCATAATAATGTTTTTTTAATTTACTTATTTTAGTATAATTTTTTGTGTGTTTCATAAGCATGTTGAAGTCAACACATACTATTAATTTTCAAATTTAATAATTAAATTTAATAATTTAAACCAATTAGTTTAATTTTTTGATTTGACCAAATGATTAAACACTTATTATTTCCCGAAATTATTGTATTTTTATTACATTCTTTCTTTTCGATTTTCAGTTTTATTATTCTGTAAATACAAAAAGTACAAATTAGAAATCCAAGTTCTAATCTGTACTTTATTATAAAAATTATAAAATTATAAAACAGAATGTCGAATATCGAACATCGATTAACGATTTAAGAAGTGAAAAAATGCGAACGCGGATACACAGATAATTTACAATCTCAACAAATACTGAAGCGCAAGATTTCTCGGTGGTTGGATATCGCCAGGTCTTTCCATGTTTTCGTTATTAAGAGCATTTTTTAGTATTAATGATATTTTTGAGGAGAAACTGATTTGATATGAAAATCTGAGATCCAAAGTAAAATTACCTTTATTATGTTTCTGACGATATTCTTTTAGCCCCGGGAAAATTGGCATTCCAAGAATAACCGGATCCTCAAAAGCCTCATCAATATTTTTAATAAAACTATGATAATTGAAACTAATCCCTGTTTTGATTTTATGAAAATCTAACTCAATATCTCCTTTTACAGAATGCAAAAAACGATATTTAAGAAATTCATTTAAGCTATCAGTATTCATGTTTAATGGATAAGTGTATGTATATCCAGTGAACATCGTGATTGGAATATTTAAGATTTTTCCTCCACCGGTAAAGTTAAGCTCAAATCCTGAAATTATTGCATTTCCTACATTTAATGATTTAAATCCAAGATGATGAATTGTTGGAATTTGCACCGAATCGGGTTTGTAAAGACCAAATGTAAATTCTATCATATCATGATATTTATTTAAAAATCCGGCGGCATCAAAAAATCCTTTCCATTCTCCAAACTCAATTCCTTGTTTTATTCCAAGTTCAGCACTCCACCCTGTTTCAGGGTTCAAATCAGGATTTGGAAAAATGTTAATACTTCCAAGACTTGTTGAAGTATATTTTTCGGCAATTGAAGGAAAACGATAACCCTGTCCGAAAGAAGCCCGTATAAAAGTAGCATCGGCAAGCTGATAATTTAATCCTGTCCTAATTACCGGTTTTGAGCCTGATGCTAAATTATCGAGATTATATGTCTCCCATCTGAAACCAAAAGAAACTCCAAATTTGTCAAAAAACTTCTTGTCAATTTGAGAATAAATAGCTGCGTTTTTACTGAAATGGTCACCATAAAGATTTGAAACAACATTTGCATAAGACGATAAAATACCGGATGTTAAAATCAGTTTGTTTTTAAATTCACGATGAAATTGATATTCTCCGAAAAAAAGATTTGAGGCATTATTTTTATCAGGATTATCTTTAAAATTATTTGAATTTCTGAAATATCGTGTTTTAAAACTATGTTTGTTCCCATTTTTATCGAAATACATAACGTATGGATCAACATTAAAGCGGAAACCTTTACTTGGTGTTATAACATCATTTTTTTGCTGATAAGCGCCTGAGTCGGCATTAATCCAGATAAAGAAATCCGACACATCCTGATGCATAATGTTTGTGTTTATTCCGTAAGAAAGTCCTTTAATTTTTTTATCCCGGTAACGGAAATTAACATTCATTCGCATTCTTTTTTCGTGTTCTTCAGTTCTGTAAACTGCATCCTGAAAAGCATTAGCACCAAAGGTGAGATCAATATTTCCCATCTTCCGGGAATGAAAAGCACTTGCACCTGTAAAAAACGGTCTTTCTTTTCCCCACCAAATTAATTCCTTCCTTTTCGGATTCATAAATAATCCGGCGAAGGATTGAATTTTTGTGACGGGATTATTTTTCGGATTGGCTGTTCTGATATTAACAACACCATTCAATGCAGAAGAACCGTACAAAGCTGAGGATGAACCCTTAAGAACTTCAATCTGATCGATATTTTCAACAGGTAAAAAACCCCATTTAACATCACCTGCATCAGGGGTGATAATCGGCAAACCGTCGACTAAAAACATTACACGGCTGCCTGCACCATAACTATATCCACTGCCTCCACGAATACTTGTTTGCCCGTCCATAACCTCCACTCCTGGTATCATGTTAAGGCTTTTTTCGAGACTTGCTGTATTTGTGTTTTCAATAAAATCAGGTTTTATTACAGTCATAGATACAGTAAGTTCAGAAAGTTTTTGCTGATATCTTCCTGCTGAAACTACTACCATATCGAGATTATGTAAATTTGTCCTCAGTTGAATATTTAAAACTTTATCTTCAGAAAAAGCAATATTTACTTTTCTGGTTTGAGGAGAAAAACCCATAAATAAAAATTTCAAAATATGTTTTCCGGGATCAACTTTCAGATAATAATTACCATTAATATCAGAAACTCCACCTGAAGTACTATCAACAACAATATTAACTCCAAAAAGACTTTCACCGGTTTTCGAGTCGATAATATGCCCGCTCACACTTGTTTGCTGAGCAAGCAAAGTAAGATTGAAAAACAATAAAACAAAAGAGAAAAAAAATCCGGTTTTCATATTTCTTTTAATTTAAAGTTAATAGTTAAAACCCGAAAGTTTGAGTAAAACTTTGAAATATTATGAAAATATAAAAACATATAAAGTAATTGATTTTCATTATTCCTGTTATTTCCCAATTCAACAATAATTATTAAATCCACTAAATATGAATAATTGTAAATAAAATAATAATTACAAAACCACTAATCAATTTTAATAAAAGTATTTGTAAATCTGGAGGTTTTACCGGAAACAGAAAATATATACATCCCTTTAGGAAGATCACTTCCATCGTAATGTATTGAATTTTCTCCTGCTGAAACAAACAATGATTGTCTGTGAATTTGTTTGCCAACAAGATCAAAAATAAAAAATTCAATTTCGGATTTTTCTTTGGTAAAAAATTTGATTTCTGTATTCCCTGAAAAGGGATTGGGTATAGCACTTATAAAACACAAATCACCATATTCGGGTTCAATTATATTACCTTGGCTTTCAAGTACAGTTAATAACACTGATGTAGAATCTATTGTAGTACCAAGGAATACAGGATCAGAACCACCAAAACCAGGTATATAGGCATCAACAACAATTTTTAAAAAATAAGCTCCCGTATCTGTTGGAGTACCATCGAGTAAAATGCAATAATAAGTACCTACCATAAAAACAGTATCAGGGTCATTAGAAATCCATCCTATTCCGGGAGGAAGATTTTCAATGTCCTTAATTTGAATGTGATGTAGAGGTACCGGAAAACCAGGGATAACCTCAACTTCCGGTGGAGGTAAAATAGTAACTGATTCGCTGTAAAATATTCCCTGTGTTAGACCAGGCAAAGTATCGGGACAAATTTGCCCGTTATTTTCAATATCAGGACAAGTTATTACATCTCCGGGTGTGCATTGTGCAAAAGAAAAGTTAGTTGCAAACAAAATAAACAATCCTGTAAATAAGGCTTTTACGATCTTTTTCATTTTAATTTCGGTTTGGTTTAACAAACAAAGATAGAAGAATTGTACTGGTGATGCAAATTAATTTTTAAGTTATTAACATTATCAAGAGGAAAATACAATATTACTAATCAGTAGCTCAAACAATTTAGGATTAAAATTTCAGATTAGATATTTAAAATTTAACAGCATAAAAGTCGGAGAGGCGGGACTTGAACCCGCGACCCCTACGTCCCGAACGTAGTGCGCTACCGGACTGCGCTACTCCCCGATTATTTAAAAAGCAAAAGTAAATAAGCTAACTTCAAAAAACAAATCTCAGAAAATAAACAAATCCCAATGAACTACACATCGAGCTTTAATTTTGCTTTAAGATCATCAGCAAATAAGATCACTTTCCCTCATAAAAAAAACGCCATAAAAAATATGACGTTTGGGTTTTATAAAGAATTTTTTTTCTTCTATTTCAAGAAGTCATCAAAATATTGAACAATCTTTTTGTATAAATGTGTTCTGTCTATTCCTCTTACATTATGACCATGTCCCGGATATACAAAATAATCAAGCATAATACCTTCGTCAACACATTTCTTTACAAAAGAAAGGCTGTTTTGCCAAACAACTGTTGCGTCGTTTGTGCCGTGTATTATCAATAATTTGCTGTCCAAATCTTTTGCATAATTAAGCAGACAAGCATTTTTATATCCGTCAGGATTACTTTCGGGAGTGTCCATATATCTTTCGCCGTACATTACTTCATAAAATTTCCAGTCGATAACAGGTCCTCCGGCAACACCTGCTTTAAAAACACCCGGATTTTTCAAAAGCATAGAAACTGTCATAAACCCACCATAACTCCATCCATCAACACCAATTCTACTAGCATCAACAAAAGGTAAAGATTTTAAATATTCAACACCTTTCATCTGGTCTTCAATTTCAACAGTTCCAACATTTCTAAAAATTGAACTTTCAAATTCAAAACCACGATTTGCCGAACCTCTGTTATCAAGAGTGAAAACCAAGTATCCTTTTTGAGCTAGTAAATTCAAATAAAGTCCTGCTCCTCCATGCCAGGAGTTTGTTATCATTTGCGCATGTGGTCCACCATATACATAAATTATTACGGGATATTTTTTTGATTTATCAAAATTCATAGGTTTTATCAATCGACAATAAAGTTCATCATTATTTTTATTTTTGATTGTAAACACATCTGTCTCGCCAAGATTGTAATCTTTAACAGGATCAGAGCTTTCAAGTAATATCTGTCTTGTTTTTCCTTTGTTATCAAGAATTCTATATTCACGGCTAACATCAAAATTGCTGTACACATCAATTAAAAATTTTCCGCTTTTGCTAAACGAAGCATGATGAGTCCCTTCTGCTTGACTAATTTTTACAAGTTTCCCTGATTTCATATTAACTGAATAAATACCATTTTCGAGCGGACTTTCTTTTGTTGAAGAAAAAAGTAAATTTTTCTCGTTTTTATCAAACCCTATTATTCCGGTTACAACCCAATCGCCTTTTGTAATTTGCTTGATTAATTGACCATCTGTGTTAAACAAATATAAATGATTATATCCATCTCTTTCGCTGAACCAAAGAAATTGATCTTTATTGGTTTTCAAAAAAGTCATTCCATTTTCAGGTTCAACATATTTATCATTTTTTTCCTCAAAAAGAGTTTTAACAAATTCGCCTGTTTTTACATCATATTGATTTAGTTTTAGATGATTTTGATCACGGTTTAAAACGGCGATATAAATATATTTTTCATCCGGTCCCCAACTGATGTTTGTAAGATATTGTTCAAGGGGTTCTCCGGTTTTTACAAATGTTGTTTCCTTTGTTATTATGTTAAAAATTCCAAGTGTAACCTGATGACTTTTCATTCCGGCCATTGGATATTTTTTGTTGTCTAATTTTGCTATTCTGTTGTTTATGTCAACTAATGGATAATCTGTAACCATAGTTTCATCCATTCTGTAGAAAGCCAAATAATTTCCTTTGGGAGACCAGAAAGTTCCTTTGGTAATTCCAAATTCGCTTCGATGAACAGATTGCCCGTTTACAATTCCTTTGTCATCGTCATTTGTAATTTGAATTTGTTTGTTGTTTAGAGCAACAAATAAATTATTATCAATTGTGTAGGCTATTCCATAGTTGGTTTTTTCGAGGTCTTTTCCTGATGCTTTTTCTTCAGTCTCGTTTACAATTTTTACAGAATTGAGCAACATATCAAAAACCAGCAATTTATTTTTTTGATAAAACCTAAATGAATTATTATCAAGCCAACTTATTCTTGGAAATCGTTTTATTGAATCATTTTTAATCTTAGTGAGAGCTGCGTTAATTTGATCAACACTTAAAATTGTATCTCTTTTTGTTGAAGATGCCCAGCCCGAAATTAATTTGTTTTTATCAACATAAGAAAATTTATTTTTATCACCAATCCATTTTAACTGACTTATTGAAGCAGGATAAATTTCAGGATTCATCCAAACGGCATCTTTATAAGTTAATAACTTGTCTTGTGAAAAAGAAGAATAACCAAGGCATGAAACCAAAAAAACTAATACTGAATATTTTAATAATTTTTTCATTTTAATTAATGTTTTGCTTTAAAAATTTTCCATGCAATTATAAGAATATTTGCCGAAGGAAGAGGTAAAAAGAGAATAAATATTTTATAAAAAAATTGCTTTTATGTGCTCTTGGTAAAATAATATTTTGCAACATCAATAAAGTCAAAAAAAAACCATATTATTAGATTTTAATAGAGCAAGTAGTAGAAAATATAGTAATTGATTTTAAAATTGATTATTTTTGTTGAAGATAAAACAAAATGCAAGTACTTCAGAAGATCAATAAAAAATTTAATATGAAAAAGCAACAAATTATCTCAGGAAAAATCGTTGATATTGTTAGTCAAAAAATATTTGAGGGAACTATTATTATTGAGAAAGGAAAAATCATCTCTGTAAAAGAAGAAAAAAACAATAATGAAAAATATATTATTCCGGGCTTAATAGATTCACATATCCATGTTGAAAGTTCAATGCTAATACCCTCAGAATTTGCACGCTTGGCGGTCACTCATGGAACTGTTGCAACGGTTTCCGATCCTCACGAAATAGCAAATGTGCTTGGGATTAAAGGAATAAAATATATGATAGAAAACGGGAAAAAAGTTCCTTTTAAGTTTTATTTTGGAGCTTCATCTTGCGTACCTGCAACTCCTTTTGAAACTTCCGGTGCTGCTCTTGGAATTACTGAAACAGAAGAATTACTGAAAATGGATGAAATAAAATACCTTTCAGAAATGATGAATTTCCCGGGGGTTTTATTTGATGATGAAGAAGTGTTGAAAAAAATAGCCTTGGCAAAAAAATATAAAAAACCTGTTGATGGTCATGCTCCGGGAGTAAAAGGTAAAGATGCTGAAAAGTATATCTTAGCAGGTATTTCTACCGATCACGAATGTTTTACTCTGGAAGAAGCTCTGGATAAAGTAAAACATGGAATGTTTATACAAATTAGAGAAGGTAGCGCAGCGAAAAATTTCAATGCCTTGATAAGTTTGATGGAAAAATATTCTGATAAAGTAATGTTTTGTTCCGACGATCGACATCCCAATGATTTGGAAAAAGGGCATATTAATGAACTTGTTAAGCGTGCAATAAAATGTGGTTATAATCCTATAAAAGTTTTACGAACTTGTACTTATAATCCGGTAAAACATTACAAACTTGATGTGGGCTTGCTTCAGGAAGGTGATAATGCGGATTTTGTGATTATTGATAATCTTGATGATTTCAATGTATTGGAAACATATATTAATGGTGAAAAAGTTGCAGAAAAGGGAAAATCTTTAATAAAATCAGTTAATGAAGATACTCCAAATAATTTTAATGCCTCTCAAATTTCTATTGATGATCTCATTGTTTATCCAGATAAGAAAAAAATAAAAGTTATTGAAGCATTGGAGGGACAGCTTGTTACTAGTAAAATTATTTGTGTTCCTAAAATTTTCGAAAATAATATTGTAAGTGATGTTGAAAATGACATATTGAAACTTGTGGTATTAAATCGTTATGAAAACTCAAAACCAGCAATAGGATTTATTAAAAATTTTGGATTTAAGAATGGAGCAATTGCTTCAACTGTGGCTCACGATAGCCACAATATTGTGGCAGTTGGTGTAAGTGATAAAGATATTGTAAAAGCGATAAATTTACTTGTAAAAGAGAAAGGTGGTGTTTCAGTTGTAAATGAAAATGATAGTATGGTTTTGCCATTAGCTGTTGCAGGAATAATGTCTAATAATGATGCCTATAAAGTTGCTGCTGATTACGAAAAGATTGACAAAAAAGCAAAACAACTCGGTTCGAAACTTAATGCTCCATACATGACTTTGTCTTTTATGGCATTACTGGTTATACCTGAAATAAAATTAAGTGATAAAGGATTATTTGATGGAACAAAATTTGAATTTGCCTCTTTGTTTGAAAATTAGTTTAAATTTAGCTCATTCATAAGTACAGATAATCAACGCAATACAAAATAACATTAGAAAATTTTATAATATACATATATTTAAATTTGTTTTATATTTAAATTTGTATATCTTTGTAAGAAATGAATTTGAAATTTATAACAAATATTTATAAAAATGAAACCAAAACTCAACGTAGAAAAACTGGAAAGAGCTGCAAGCAGACTTAGATCTATTGCACATCCAATGAGAATTGCTATTATTGATCTTTTAAGTGTAAGAGAGAAAATGAATGTTACACAACTGTATGAAAGTTTAGGAATTGAGCAAGCCGCTACTTCTCATCATCTTAACATTTTAAGAACTAAAGGAATTCTTGAATCAAAGAGAGATGGAAAGATGATTTTTTATTCTTTAAAAACAACGGCTCTTATTGATATTATTGATTGTATCAATAGATGTGATGAAGCTTAGAAATTTGTAAATTGAACAAATAACATTAGCGTAGCTTATCAGGATAAATAAGTTTAAAACTTCGGTGCTCAACATTGTATTGAAAGAAATTCCTATTTGATTTCTCAATAGCTCTTAAGCATGGTAGTTCAAAAAAAAACACTTCGTAGTTTACTGCGAAGTGTTTTTTTAATTAGATCAGAATGTTTTATAATTCCCAAATTTCTTCAATATCCCAATTTGCACGAACTTCAATATCTTTATTAAAATAGTAAACCTTTTCGGGAGGAATCTTTTTCATATAATCACCAGTATCCCATCTTCCGTTTTTATTTGTATCCAGAATAAGCTTTAATTTGTAAGTACCCGGATTAAAGTATTCCAGATTTATTATTCCTGCTTCAGTAACAGAGATTTTTTGAAGAATCTTTTCCCTGTCGTCCAAAATTTGTAGAATGTAAATGCTTTCGCTTTTTATGTTTGACAAAGTAATTTGTATTGCTCCGTAATCATTAGATTCTTTAATTTGAAAATGTAATGAAACAGTATCGTTGCTGTATCCCATTATATCAGTAAAAACAGAATCGGGAAAAAATAATTCGTATTCTTCGCCTTCCTCAAACTTTTCGTCAATAAACAAATTCATTTTCAGAGAATCAGAAAATGATGCTTTTGGTATAATAGTATCGGTTTCTTTTATGATTAAAAGAAGTTTGCTAAAATCATATTTGTCTAAAGGACGAGCAAATTCAAGGTTAAGATTTTTTTTAAGATCTAATTTGTCGCCATTTATGTTTGTTTCGAATTTTATTGCGGGAAGCTTTTCGGGAGTTTCATCTTCATCAATTTCTTGTATTTCTTTTTTCTCCTTAAAAAGCACTATTTCTGTGGTGTCGAAAACTAAAGTATCCTGGCTGATTATAAATAAAAGTGTGTCGGGATAGTTTTTCGAAAGCCAGAAAGTCATTGTATCTTTCCCCTGGTTTAAATTTTCAAATTTCTGACAGTCTTTTCCAAATTCGTAGTTTAATGTTCCAATTTTTAAATCTTCAGTTGGGAATTCAAACACAAATATTATTTGTCCCTCTTTTACAAGTTCGACTTTATTTAATCGTTGAGTTGAATCAATTTCGTCGAATAAATAAAGATTATAAAAATTTAAATTTTGTGATTTATTTATTGAATCAATCCCCATTTCCAACTTAATCAAACTGTCTTTTGTTGCTTCATTCATTATAGTGTCATTTAATAAGCTGTCAGAAACAACAAAAGTTTTGAAAAACTCAGGTATAATTAAGCTGTCAAGAAAGGCTATTTCTTCGTTTGGCAGATCATATAGATAATTGCTGTTTGCATCTTTAAGTGCAAATATTTTGTAATCTCCAATTTTGAGGTTTTTTAACTGAAAATTACCTTTATCGTCAGTTTTTGCAATATAATAGGGTCTTGAGAAATATGGAATAGAATCAAATGGAATTGTGTCGTTAATATCAAGATATAGCATAACAAAAACTTCTTCAACTTCGGGTTGAAGATTAAAAGCATCAAGTACTTTCCCTTTAATTGTTAGAGAGTCAAGTGTTGCTCCCGTTGCAAAAACATATTGATAATTCAGAAGAGGGTTTTTTTCAGTGATATCTTTTATTGCATCACCAAAAAACAGAGTATAAGTAGTGTTTTGCTTTAATTTATCTTGTGGTTCAATGATCAATGATTTTCCTCTGATTTTAAATTCCGGTTTATTATCCAGAGGTGGCGAAACAAGAAGTTGTTTGTTGGCTTCATCAAATTCGATAAATTCATTAAATTTGAGTTTAATTTTTTCTGCCACAAAATTTGTTGAGTAGTTTAATGGCTCACTATTTATAAGCTCAGGAGGACTAACATCTTTTGGGCCACCAGTTGGGGTGACTGGATTTGCACAGTTTGTAACAAGAAAAACTGTAGCAAAATAGAAAAATAATTGTATTGAAATCGAGCGTATTTTCAATTTTAATTTTTGTTTAATGAACGAATATAAATCATATTTCATATAAATATCACACAAACTTATGAAAAAAAATTATTTGAGTTCATTCAGATAAATTTATATTTGTATTCTTTCAAAAGAAAAACCTTTATCTGAAAAATATTTTAATACCTCAGGTAAAGCAAAGAGTATCTTTTCTTTTGCTTTTATACTGTCGTGAAAAACTATTATCGATCCTTTTTGTGCGTAGTTAATTACATTGCTTAGGCATTTTTCTTTTGAAATATTTTTATCGAAATCGCCTGACAATACTGTCCATAATATTATTTTATATTTGTTTTTTATATTTTGTATTTGTGATTTTTTTATTCTTCCGTACGGAGGTCTGAAAAGATTTGAAGAAATATATTTTTCTGCTTTTTTGATATTTAACAAATATTCATCTTCATTAGTTTTCCAACCGTTAAAATGATTGAATGTATGATTTCCAACACTATGCCCTTGAGTTATTATTTTTTGAAATATATCAGGATTATCTTTAACATTTTTTCCTAAGCAAAAAAATGTGGCTTTTGCATTAAATTTATCAAGGATAGTTAAAACTTTCTCAGTAATACCAGGCGTTGGTCCATCATCAAAAGTTAAATAAATTGATTTATCAACAGATTTAAAATTCCAAATCAAATTCTTATTTGAAAAAAGTTTTATAAGATATGGTGTCTTTTTTAAATACAAAATCTATTTATTTAATCATTTAAATAAAACGGGCTAAATTAATGATTTTCCTGTCATTTCCTCAGGAATTTCTATTTTCATTAAACTCAAAAGGGTAGGAGCAACATCGGCTAAAATTCCGTTATTAATTTTTTTGTATTCATCCGAAACCAAAATACAAGGAACAGGATTAGTAGAATGAGCTGTGTTTGGAGATCCATCTTTATTGATTGCATGATCGGCATTGCCATGATCTGCAATTATCAAAGCAGAATAATTATTATCTTTTGCAGTTTCAACTACTTCACTAACGCAATTGTCAACGATTTCAACGGCTTTTAAAATTGCTTGATAAATTCCTGTATGACCAACCATGTCGCCATTTGCAAAATTCAGACAAACAAAATCTGCTTCTTGCTTTTTTAGTTCTTCAACAATTTTGTCTTTCACAAGGTAGGCGCTCATTTCAGGTTGTAAGTTATAGGTTGCAACTTTTGGTGATGGCACCATTATTCGTTTTTCGTTCTTAAATTCTTTTTCTCTGCCACCGGAAAAGAAAAAAGTAACATGGGCATATTTTTCAGTTTCGGCAATCCTGATTTGCTTTTTCCCTAACTTTGATAAATATTCACCAAGTGTATTTATTATATTTTTTTTGTCATAAATTATTTTTACCCCTTTAAATAACTCGTCATAATTGGTCATGGTGTAATAATTCAGGTCAATTGTATTCATGCCGTATTCCGGCATGTCTTTTTGAGTGAGTGCAGTTGTAATTTGTCTTAGTCTGTCAGTTCTGAAATTAAAACAAATAACCACATCATCTTTTTCTATTGTTCCAACAGCATTATTATTTTTATCAACAGCAACAATAGGTTTAATAAATTCATCTGTTATTCCTGCATTATATGATTCCTGAATAGAGTTCAAAATGTTTCTGCTTTTCTTTCCTTTGCCTTTAACAATTAAGTCGTAACCTTCTTTTATTCTTTCCCAACGCTTATCTCTGTCCATTGTGTAATATCTTCCAATCAAAGAAGCTATTTTTACATTTGATCCTGCAATTTGTTCTTCTAGTTCCTTAATAAATCCATATCCGCTTTTGGGATCGGTATCACGACCATCAGTTAAGGCATGTATGAATACCTTTTTTAGCGCATAATTTCCGGTCATGTCGCAAAGTTTATAAAGATGCTTGTTTAATGAATGAACTCCACCATCTGAAACTAATCCAAGAAAATGAACATTTTTATTGTTTTCTTTAGCATAATTTAATGCTTTAACCAACTGTAGATTTTGTTCAATGCTATTGTCTTTAATATCATTATTAATTTTTACAAGATATTGGTGAACCACTCTTCCGGCACCAATATTCAAATGCCCCACTTCTGAATTTCCCATTTGTCCTTCTGGTAAACCAACAGCATTACCTGAAGTTATTAATTGTGAATGAGGATAACTCGCTGTTAGTTTATCAATATAAGGAGTGTTTCCTTTAAAAATCACATCACTCTTACTTTTATCTCCAATTCCCCAACCGTCGAGAATTATCAGTATTGCTTTTTTTGTATCAGTCATTTTGTTTATTTGTTTTTCTGATGCAAAATTATGAATTAAAATAACTCAGTTTAAATTTATTAATTTTTCAATAATCTTTATTTTTAAAATAGTAAGGCTAAACATTTTAGTATATTTGTAAAATATTTTCTAAAACATTAACTAATAAAAAAATTGATGCAAAAAAGATGGGTAATACCCGATATCCACGGATGCTTTAAAACTTACCAGGCTTTAATTGAACAACAGATAAATCCTTCGAAGAATGACGAGATATACTTTCTTGGGGATTATATTGACAGAGGTCCAGGCTCAAAAGAGATTATTGATCATATAATGAAACTTCAGGAGGAAGAATATAATATCCGATTGTTAATGGGTAATCACGAAGATTATCTTCTTAGAGCTTATGGAGAAGAAATTAATCGAAAAAGAGTTCTTGGGTTTAAGACAAAAAATTTTATTAAAAAAGAATGGGAGCAACTTGGTGGTAGAAAAACTATGGAAAGTTTTGGAATACAGTCATTAAAAAACCTTCCTGAAAAATATGTGAAATGGTTTAAAAATCTGGAATATTATATTAAACTTGATAATGTTGTTCTTGTTCATGCTGGATTAAATTTTAATATAACAGATCCATTTTTGGATAAACGTGCAATGCTTTGGTTAAGAGATTATCAGGTTAAACCGGAAATGATAAACAATAGATTGGTTATTCACGGGCATGTTCCGGTAAGTCTTGAGTTTATTTATTCGAGTGTAAAGAATTCTTCTTATGGATTTATTGATCTTGATAATGGTTCTTATATGGATAGAAGAGAAGGATTTGGAAACCTTGTTGCACTTGAACTTAATTCAATGGAATTAAAAGTTCAGCAGAATTTGGATTATTAGAATTTTCCTTCTCTAATGAATTAAGTAAAATGAAAAAATTGTAAAACAAAAAGGTAACTAACATAAAAATGCTTAGTTATTTTTATTTTTTAATAAACATATTCAATAAAAATTCAATAAAATGAAAAACAAACTATCAAGAACATTGTTAATCACATTTGTGATTTTAGCTTTTATAGTCAAAAATTCATATTCCTACACCGGCGAAATTATTAAATCGTTTAAAAGCCCGGGAGATTTTCCAACAGGGATGACTTTTGACGGAAAAAATATCTGGATTGCTGACAGAAAAGAAGCAAAATTATTTTGTATCAATCCGACAACTGGAAAAGTTATTAGAAGTATCGAAGCTCCTGCATATTGGCCAATGGGACTTGCATGGGATGGTGAAGCACTCTGGAGTGTTGATGTTAAGGGTGGGATTCCATTATCGGAAAATTATAGCGGAAAAATTTTTCGCGTTGACCCAAAAGATGGAACACTTCTGAAAACTATTATTGCACCTTCATCCACGCCAAGGGGATTAACATGGGATGGAAAATATCTTTGGTGTGTGGATAATCATTCTGATGAAATTATTCAATTTAGCCCTGATGATGGAACAACAATCAGGTCGTTTAAAGCACCGGCAGGTGATCCTCGCGGATTGACTTTTGATGGAACAAATCTTTGGGTTTCTGACAGGATCACAAACGAAATTTATATGATTGATCCGGAAACAGGTACCGTTTTAATTGTTGCTGATGCACCTGGAGAATATACCAGGGGATTGTGTTTTGACGGAACAAATCTTTGGGCCGCCGATTATCAAAGTGATAAAATATTTGAATTGAAGATAAGAGACGGAGAAAAATTTCGAAGAACAAATGCTCATAAATCTTTCGTTAATTATAATCACAGAATAACAAATTTTGGACCGGGGACTGTTAAATCAATCGATGTTCATATTGCTATTCCTAAAGATCGTGATACACAGGAAATTCATGGAAAATGTAAATTTATTACAAAACCAATTGATTTTATTGAAGACCACTGGGATCAAAAAACTGCTCATTTTCATTTTGAAAATATAAAAGCAGGAGAAAACAGAAATGCCGAAATGAAAACTGAGGTAACAACTTATGAAGTAAGGTATTTTATTTACCCTGAAAATGTTGGCACTATTAAAGATATTCCGAAAAGGATTACAGATAAATATCTCGAAGATAATGAGAAGTATGATTATAAAAATCCTATAATACAATCTGCTGTGAAAGCAGCCTTGAAAGGTGAAAAAAATCCTTACTGGATGGCTCGTAAATTGTACAATTACTTGATTCAAAATATGTATTATGAAATGCAGGGTGGTTGGAATACTGCTCCTACAGTTCTCGAGCGTGGGAATGGTTCTTGCTCCGAATATTCTTTTGTTTATATTGCAATGTGCCGTGCTGCAGGATTACCTGCAAGATATGTTGGCTCGGTAGTTATTAGAGGCGACTATGCAAGTTTGGATGACGTTTTTCACCGTTGGGTTGAAGTTTTCCTTCCGGGATATGGTTGGATACCAATTGACCCAAGTGGTGGTGATAGTAATTCTCCACGGCATCAAGCAAATTATTTCGGGCATCTTGCCAATAGATTTTTAATTACAACAGAAAGTGGTGGTGGCTCTGAAACTATGGGCTGGACATATAATTCCAATGAATCTTACATTACTGATCCCAAAACTAATGTTGTTACCGATCATTTTGCTGAATGGGATCCGGTTGAAAAGTAAATTGATAAATATATTATGTCTGAAAAATTCAGGGGTAAATATCGTATTCAATCTTCTCGTTGTCCTAATTGGGATTATCGTTCTAATGCTGCATATTTTATAACCATATGCACATATAAACGTGAACATTTTTTTGGTGAGATTATGAATAAAAAAATGATTCTGTCTGAAATTGGTAAAATAGCAGAACATTTTTGGTATGAAATTCCAGAACATTTTCAATTTGTAAAATTAGATGCATTTATTGCAATGCCAAATCATATTCATGGCATAATTATTATTGATAATCCAGATCGAATTAATAATAAAAACGCAAATAATGATGGAAATGGCGATGAAAATTTCGATGATGGTTTCCATGATGATTACGTAGATGATTGCGATGATGATTGCGATGATGATTGCGTAGAGACGTTGCAATGCAACGTCTCTAACAATAATCCATCAATTAATATCCCACCAAACAATATCCCGCCAAACAATATCCCGCCCACCGATTCCACGATATTATCCGGTGAAACCGGTAAAAATAAATTCATGTCAAAAATATCGCCCAAATCTGGTTCATTATCCAGCATTTTGCGTTCATATAAATTTGCAGTTACCAGAGATGCACATATTATTTTAAAAGATTTTGATTGGCAGGCGCGATTTCATGATCACATTATCAGAGATAATAAATCGTTTAAACGAATTCAAAATTATATTCTGAATAATCCAAAAAATTGGAATGAGGATAAATTTTGTGATTGATTTTTAAACAGGATTTATTATGTAAAAATTTATGTATGTGGAGACGTTGCATTGCAATTTATATTGTGGAGACGTTGCATTGCAATTTATATTGTGGAGACGTTGCATTGCAATTTATATTGTGGAGACGTTGCATTGCAACGTCTCTGTCTATTAAAAATCGAAATAATTTTATTTTCTTGATTTAATAAGAATTTCCAACATTTTAATACCTGCTTTGGTAATAATTGTTCCTGGTCCAAAAATAGCAATTGCTCCGGCTTTATAGAGGAAATCATAATCCTGATGAGGTATAACACCACCAACAATAACCATAATATCTTCTCTTCCGTGTTTTTTTAATTCTTCGATTACCTGAGGAACAAGAGTTTTATGTCCGGCTGCAAGGCTTGAAACGCCAAGAATATGAACATCATTTTCAACTGCTTGTTGAGCTGCCTCGTCAGGTGTTTGAAATAAAGGTCCGATATCAACATCAAATCCAATATCTGCAAAACCGGTTGCAACTACTTTTTCGCCACGGTCGTGACCATCCTGTCCCATTTTGGCGACCATAATTCTGGGTCGGCGTCCTTCTAATTTGGCAAATTCATCAGCCATATCACAAGCTTTTTTGAAATTTTTATTGCCTTTTGATTCTGAAGAATAAACTCCTGAAATTGATTTTATCACTGCTTTGTACCTCCCATATACTTTTTCGCATGCATCAGATATTTCGCCTAATGTAGCACGTTTTTTTGCTGCATCAATGGATAATTCCAAAAGATTACCTTTCCCTGTTTCGCATGCTTTAGTTATTGAATTTAATGCCTCCTGAACTTCATCATTATTTCTTTCTTCACGTAATTGTTTTAATCTCTTAATTTGAGATTCTCTCACAGAAGTGTTGTCAACCTCTAATGTTTCTAGTGGGTCTTCTTTTTCAAGCCTGTATTTGTTTATCCCAACAATTGTATCTTTATAAGAATCGATCCTTGCTTGTTTTCTTGCTGAAGCTTCTTCAATTCTCATTTTTGGTAAACCAGTTTCAATAGCTTTTGCCATTCCGCCAAGTTCTTCAACTTCCTCAATTAATTTCCATGCTTTTTTAGCTATTTCATTAGTTAATGTTTCAACATAATAAGAACCTGCCCATGGATCGACAGAGCGACAAATATCAGTTTCGTTCTGAATATATATTTGAGTGTTACGTGCGATACGTGCTGAAAAATCAGTTGGTAATGCAATTGCTTCATCAAGGGCATTTGTATGTAAGGATTGAGTATGACCAAGCGCTGCACCCATTGCTTCAACACAAGTTCGGGCAACATTATTAAAAGGATCTTGTTCCGTTAAACTCCAACCAGAAGTCTGACTATGAGTTCTGAGTGTGAGAGATTTTGGATTTTTAGGATTGAATTTTTTTACGATTTTAGCCCAGAGCATACGTGCTGCACGCATCTTGGCAATTTCCATAAAATGATTCATTCCTATAGCCCAGAAAAATGAAATCCTAGGAGCAAAAGAATCAATATCCATTCCTGCATTAACACCGGCTCTTAAATATTCAAGTCCGTCAGCTAAAGTGTATGCAAGTTCAAGGTCGGCGGTAGCACCAGCTTCCTGCATGTGATAACCACTAACACTGATCGAATTAAATTTAGGCATCTTTTGTGATGTAAATTCAAAGATGTCGGCAATAATTTTCATTGATGGCAGAGGTGGATAAATATAAGTATTTCTTACCATGAATTCTTTAAGAATATCATTTTGAATTGTACCATTTAACTCTTCCAATGAAGCTCCTTGTTCGAGACCTGCAACAATATAAAAAGCAAGTATTGGAAGCACTGCACCATTCATAGTCATAGAAACGGACATTTTATTCAATGGGATTTCACTAAATAGAATTTCCATATCTTTTATCGAGTCTATTGCCACACCTGCTTTTCCAACATCTCCCTCAACTCTTTTGTGATCAGAATCGTATCCTCTGTGTGTTGCAAGGTCGAAAGCTACTGAAAGTCCTTTCTGTCCGGCAGCAAGATTTCTTCTGTAAAATGCATTTGATTCTTCAGCAGTTGAAAACCCGGCATATTGACGAATCGTCCATGGACGCATGACATACATGGTTGAATATGGTCCTCGTAAATATGGTGGAATTCCGGCAGCATAATTTAAATGTTCCAAACCTTCCAAATCATCTTTTGTGAAAACAGACTTTAATGGTATTCTTTCAGGAGTCATCCAATCAGCTGAAGTATTGTTTTCGTTTTCCCATTCTTTTGATGATAATGATGATTTTGGTGAAGATTGAAAATTAATATTTTTGAAATTTGGTTTCATATTTTAGTTTTTTGACAAGATTAACAGGATTAACATGTTTTAATAATTATTCTCCTGTTTGTTTATATCCCCAATACTGAGTGTTTCATGTTTTTATATGTTATTTGCTATTGTTAGTTCTAAATTATTTTTTTAATTTTTTCTTTTCGAATTCAATTTTAGCAGTTCTTTCTTTATGTTTTTTTACATCCCAAGTCAACCCCCAATATTTAATATAATCTTCAATCGTGCCAAGTCCAACTTCGGCACGTCTTTTATTAACATTTTCTGGGTCAATTAATGGTGATACAAAATATTCTCCACTTGTAGGGTCGCTTCTTAACTGACTTCCATAGATTTGTCTTTTTCCTTGTTCTAAAGCAACTCGATCTTCAAGAAAGGCTAATTGTCCCGGTTTCGCATTTCCTTTATTAACAGCATCTCTCATCATTGGAAGATATTTTAACTGTGTTTCAATATCTGAATGTTGGATAACCAAAAACAAAGTTGTATTTCCTTGTTCTCCAATAATATTGACACTTAACCAACCTTTATTATCAAGTATCTTTTCAACTTTGAATAAATTAATGGAATCCATTTTATTTATAATTATCCATAGGGCTTTCATTTCATCCGAATTCCAACCATATTTTTTTTCAATTTCATTACTTTGCATTCTATATTTTTGGTCTTCCGTATGAATAGTATCAAGAATTGCAACCAATTCATTATCCAAATTTGCTTCTTTTTTTTCATTATTCTGGCAGAAAGTCAAGTTGAAGATAAAAAGACAAAATAATGTAATTACAAAAATTTTTTTCATAAGTATTTTTTTTCTTAATGAATGTTAGTTATCCAGCATCCAGCAACTAAACTCCAAGCTCTGCTTGAATTTTTTGCAAATCTTCAAGAACATTTGATTTAACATGAATGAAATGTTTAATACCTTTTTCTTTAAGATTTTCGATAATTAATTTTGGATATCCTGCAACAGCAATGATAGCTTTTCCTTTTAGTCCTTCGTAAATTTCAGATACAATAGTTGTATATTCATCGTCAGAACTGCAAATTACTACAATGTCAGCATTATTATCAATAGCTGCTTTTATTCCACTTTTAACTGATTTAAATCCCTGATTATCGATAATTTCAAATCCGGCACAACCGAAAAAATTGGTTGAAAACATAGCTCTTGCTCTTCTCATTGCAAGGTTTCCATAAGTTAACAAGAACACAACAGGTCTTTTATTTTCTCTTGAATAATAATCAGTTTTGTATCTTAATCTTTCAAAAGCCTGAGTACCACGATAAGGTTTTAAAGTTTCAAATTCAGCATTTTCGTATGCTTGATTTGTTTCTTCAAAAACTGAATTATCAAGGTCTTTTTCAATAAATTCTCCTGTGTTTGGGAACATGTTGGTGCCAAGTATTCCTGATTTACCGGATGCAATTGCAATATCTTTTTTGTTAGATGTTTCTTTAATTTTATTTTGGATAAATCCTTTTCTTACGGCTTTGATATAACCACCTAATTCGTCAATTTCCAAAAATAATTTCCATGCTTCTTCAGCAATAGAATTAGTTAAGTTTTCGATATAATAAGAGCCTGCAGCAGGATCAATAATTTTATCAAAATAAGATTCTTCTTTTAACAGAATTTGTTGATTACGTGCAATCCTTTCAGAAAATTCTGTTGTTTCTTCATAAACAGAATTAAAACCATTTACCTGCAATGAATCAATTCCGCCAATTATTGATGACATAGATTCGGTTGTTGTTCTGAGAAGGTTTACGTAAGGATCATAAAGTGATTTATTCCAATTGGAGGTAGTTGCGTGGATATACATTTTAGTGATTCCGGCTTTTTCAGGACCATAAGCATTTACAATGTTAGCCCAAAGTAATCTCGCTGCACGCACTTTTGCAATTTCCATAAAATAAATTGAACCAACTGCAAAATTAAATTTCATTCGTGGTGCTATTTCATTAATTGAAATTCCCCTATCTGTGAGTTTTGTTAAATAATCGTTTCCGCTTGCAAGACTAAAAGCAAGTTCTTCAACTACTGAAGAACCAGCAGCACGAAATATCTGTCCGTTTATACCAATTGTTCTAAAGTTTGGAAGATGTTTTACAGCTTTAAAATTTTCTATGCATTTATTGATGGAATTTTCTTCCGAGACTGCAAATTTTCCTTTTATCAAAAGTTGTCCAAAAGGGTCGAAGTCAACAGAACCAGATATCTTGTCAAGCTCACGGTTGTATTTTTTTGTTAACTGATCTATAATTCTGATTAATTCCAATGAATAATCACCACAATAATAATTAAGCTCAACACTGTCGGCGTATATATTTTTAAGCAGATTTTCAATTTCTTTGAGAGTGGGTTTTTTACTTGTGTCGAGATAAAACCCGAGAGAATCAACACCCTTCATTAAAATATCAAGTGCTTTTTTATTAGCTGAAGCAATATCAGTAGCTTTAATATTTTGTCTGATTTTCCAACTGTTGTTCTTCTTTTTGTTTCCTCTTGTAAAAGGATAATCATCAGGAAAAGTGTCAAGATATTTCAAACTTTCCAGATCTTCTTTTCTGTAATATGGTTTTACATTAAATCCTTCAAGGGTTTTCCATGATAGCTTTTTTTCGTAATCAGCACCTTTAAGATCAATATTAATTTTCTCTTCCCATTGCTGTGTTGAAATGGCTGGAAATTCTTCAAATAACTTTTTGGAATTTTTTTCTTTTTGACTCATTATTAAAATTTTAATAAACTCAATATTATTATTAATCAAGCTGTTCTTAAATCGGTTGCAAAATTACATCAAATAATTATGCAAAATAAAAATATGATGAATTTTATTGTTAATGTTTTCACAGTAAAACGAGTTATACCAGTTGAATTTCTAAATTGCTGATAAATATTTTGAAATATTTTTTTCTTTGTCAAGGCAAATATTCTTTACATCCGTACGGACGGAAATAATATTTAACGTAGAGAAAGTAAAAAAGAAACAAAATATATCGGTAATTTGGATGTTCAGTTTGTATTAACAGGCTTGACAAATATGATTATTAATTATAATGAAAATATATACGCACTCAGTACAAACGAGCGCAAGCTGATAACAAAAAACTCGCTTAGCGTCTTGGAGGCGCTAAGCTGATGTAGATCATAAACTCTATTATCTTACTATTTTCGAGCTTTTTAAAATTATTGAATGATAAGTTTTGCTGTTGAAAAGTTTATTGTCTTTGAAAATACTTTTACAAAATACAATCCCTTTTCCATATCTTCGATGTTTACAATAACTTGTCCCGATAGCGATCGAGATTCTCTTTTGGGAATTATTATTTCTTTTACCTTTTTCCCAAAGACATCAAATATTTCAATTTTATAAGGAGAATCTTGAAATTTATAATCAGAAATATGTGATGCGAAACAAACCCGTATGGGAAATTTATTAGTAGTCGGATTTGGATAAATAGTAAGTGATTTTGCTGATTTTTGTTCTTCAATATTTAAATGATCAAGGCAATCGTAAATTGCTTCCCATCCTGATGAAGTAGTTGCATTATCCGAATGGAATTTAATTGTTAGTGATGGTCCAGAAGCAAATATTGTGTCAGGGCTGTTAGTTCCTGAATATCCTCCAATCACAGGTGCAAGAGTATCCGAACCATCAAAAATCCAAAGAGAATCATATCCGGCTTCAAGATTGAAAGATGAAAATATTAATGATAAATTCTCAACATTTTCAGGAGCAATTGTAAAAAAATAATCCTCATTATTATAATGATCCCATGCAGGGCCACCGGTATCAAAAATTGTATCGCGACAAGCAGGAATCCTGCAATTAGTATATTCATCATTAATAACATCCCACAATTCAGTATATCCATCATCATAACCCAAAGCCCAAACACCTATCCCGGAAAGGCCACGCTGATTAACAATATCATATCTTTCTGCTAATCCGAAATTTTCTTCGAGGAAACATTGAAACCATTTATCGTTACTTTGGAAGGCATAATAATTTGAGAAACTTTTATTATCCCAATGTTTATTTTCATATGAATAATTGCCACTTGAATTGTTTTTTATTTGAGCATAAGTGAGAGCTGTTCCCGAACCTATTGTAGTTGAAGGGATAGTGTTGCTTACAGTATGCCATTGACGACCATAATAGGGAAGGCCCAGAACAAATTTTGAAGCAGGCATCCCTTTGGAGTAATAATATGAAATTGTACGGGAAATATTGTAATTATAGCCCGAAGTGAGACTGTAAAGCGGTGCCACCGGTCCTGCCTGACTGCTTCCATTCCAATAATAATCATAAGCCATAATCATAAAAATATCAATATGGTCTTTTATCATTTCTATATTGTAAATTTCACTCCAGTCAACTGCAGGCATTGCAATACTAATAATTGAACCCGGTATTGAATCATGAAACTGCTCGCAAATATTTACAATAAATTGATTCAGATAAGTGCTCTGCGACCATGGAACTGCCTCAAAATCCAGATTAATTCCATTTGCATTTCTTTGCTGAACTAAAGAAATAAGATTGTTGATAAGATTTTGCTGTGCAGTTGGATTTCCGAAAAATATTGAATGACTCGAAAATAAAGTAACACAAAGATGGGTGCGCACATTATTAGCCTGAGCTGAATCAACAGCATCTGCTGTTAACCAGTCGTGTGTTGTTACCGGATCGCCTGTTACAGGATTAACTTCATATGAAAAATAACAAAGGTCTGATAATAAATCCCACTGATAATTTAAATATGATGAGCCCATCCAATAAGGATGATAACCAAAAACAATTTTATCGAGATTACAATTTGTATCGGATGTTGTTTTATAAATTCCTGAAAAATTATTTATTGAATCGAATTCAGAAATTGTTTTTAATCCAAGTTTGTTATAAAATTCGGATTGTGTTTGATGAATAGATTTTAATTGTTTTTGTTGAGCATGAACATTAAAAATCATAGAAATGAATAATATGAATATGATATATTTTTTAATGTTCATTGTGAGATTGTAGTTTATTGAAGTTTTAATAAATCCGCCAAATCTTTAAGATTTAGAGGATTTTGTTAACGAAATTAAATTATCAAATCATCCAGACTTCTTTTTGGAACGTGATGAGTTTTTTCTTCATCTCTCCAATATTTAATATCATTATCTTTCACAGTTTCGATAACAACCTTTTCTTTTGGTTTTCCAAGAGCAATAATCAAATAGATTTCGTAATTATCAGGTATGTTAATCTTTTCTGATAAAACATTTCGTTTTATTGAACCTATCATACAACCTCCTAAACCTTTTTCTACAGCTCCCAACAAAATACTTTGAGATGCAATTCCAACATCAAATTCAGGTTTTTTTGGAGAGTTTTTGTCACCGAGGATAATAATGTAAGCTGAAGGTCTTTCTTCCTCAATTGGTGCTTCCCAATCTTTTATATATCCAGCCCAGGCAAGATTAGGAAAAATTAAGTTATTTGTTTTTTGATCAGAAGACAAAATAAACCGTAAAGGTTGAAGATTTCTACTGGATGGTGAAAGTCTTGCAAGATCAACAAGTTCTTTTAAAATCCCAATAGATATTTTATGATCACCGTAAAACCTACGGTAGCTTCTGTTTTTACTTACAAGATCTTTCAACATGTTTATAAATTAAAATTCCGGTTTAATATATAATTTTCAAATTAACTAATTTTCAAATCATCAAATTAACTAATCTTTCACAATAGTCATCTCATCAACAAGATGACTTGCGCCTGCAAATTTATCGACAATAAAAAGACAATATCTTATGTCGAGAGAGATATTTCGGCATTGGTCAGGGTCGTACATAAGGTCGCTCATTGTTCCCTCCCAGTTTCTGTCGAAATTAATTCCAATCAACTGACCTTCTGCATTCATAACCGGACTACCGGAATTTCCTCCGGTTGTATGATTTGTTGCTGTAAAACAAACATGCATTGTTCCGTCGGAATCACCATATTTTCCATAATTTTTACTGTTATAAAGCTCTTTTAATTTATCTTCAACAACATAATCGTAGATATCAGGATCTTCTTTTTCCATTATCCCGCTAAGAGTTGAATAATATTTATAATGTACAGCATCGCGTGGAGAATAATCTTTTATGTTTCCGTAATGAACTCTTAAAGTAGAATTCGCATCAGGATAAAAGCGTTTATTGGGTTGCATTTCCATTTGAGCTTTCATATAAATTCGTTGCATGCTGTCGATTTGAGCATTCAGTAATCTGTATTTTTTCTGAAGGTTGTTGTAATAATATTCGCGAAAGCTACTGATAAGTTCATAAGCAGGGTCTTTTTCAATTTTGCGGTATTTCTTTGATTTATATTTATCAAGGAATTTGTCAACCTTTTTTTCGGAAGTCATAAAAGATTTTTTGAAAACAAAATCCGCATATTTTTCAAAATCAGCACTAAATTTATCTTCAATTTTATTGAAAATTGATGGAAGATAATTTCTGTCAAGATTGTTATAATAGATTTTTAGAAGTTCTGAGAGCATTTTTTTATCAATACTTACTTGATAATTTTTAAAATAATTTTTTGCTCCTGATTTAAGATCTTTAGCCAGGGTAGAAATATCTTCTTTTGATACATCTTTAATTTTGCTGGTAGTAATTAGTCTTGAATAATTTCCAGCATAACGAACAATTTCTACACCAAAACCGGATTCGGTTAAATAATCCATTGCGAGATTTATTGGAGTAAGTTCTAAATATAATTTTTTAAACTCAGGAATTAATTGACCATATTTTTTGTTTCTTTCAGGAGTTTGGTTTGCCCACTTAACGAAATTGTTTTCAAAAGCAACTTTTTTGTTTATTGCGTTCAACTTTTTTATTCCACGATTTTCACCAATCATTTTTTTCCAGTAATTAGCAACTCTTGCATGTTTCGATGCATATTGAATACGTACAAGATCGCTTTTTATGATTGAATTATGCATTATATCAAGTTTTTTTTCTCTTAGATTTATCCTTGCCGGATTTTCAAACTGAGTAATCATCTTAATTGCATAAGAAGGAATATACTCTTGAGTACGTCCGGGATAACCAAAAACGAAAGTGAAATCACCTTTTTCGAATCCGTTTAATGAAATCGGAATATGATATTTTGGTTTGTAAGGAACATTGTCTTCGGAATATTCTGCCGGGTTATTGCTGCTGTCAACATAAATTCTGAACATTGAAAAATCGCCTGTATGACGAGGCCACATCCAGTTGTCTGTGTCGCCACCGAATTTACCTATGTTTGATGGAGGAGCCCCGACAAACCGTATGTCTTTAAAAGTTTCTGAAACAAAAAGGTAATATTCGTTGCCGTAATAAAATGGTTTTACTTTGGCTTTGTAATGAGTGTCTTTTATTGCTTCCTCTTTTATAATATTAATGTGAGCATTGATTATAGAATCTCTAATTGCTTCAGACATATTTTCGGTAACACCTTTTAAAACCTGAAGACTTACATTTTCCATCCTGATAAGCAAAGTGACAGTTAGTCCGGGGTTTGGAAGTTCTTCGGCATGGTTCATAGCCCAAAAACCATCTGTAAGGTAATCATGTTCGAGAGAGCTGTGTCTTTGAATAGATCCATATCCACAATGATGATTTGTGAGAAGAAGACCTTGGTCAGAAATAATTTCTGCTGTACATCCTCCACCAAATATTACTATAGCATCTTTAAGACTTGATTTGTTAATACTATAAATGTCTTCAGCAGAAATTTTCATTCCCATTTCCTGCATCTCAGTTTCATTAAGCTGTTCGAGCAATATTGGTAACCAAATTCCTTCGCCGGCATTTGTAATATTTGTAAAAAATAGTAATCCCGAAAGGATTATTAAACTGATAATTTTTTTCATGTTTGTGTAGTTTTGTTTTCTGAAAAATATTTATAATAAAACTCTAAATCTGAAATTCGAATTTATTAATATTTATTGGTTTTCAACCGCAATACAAGAAATTTCAACATCAACAGCCATTGGTAATCCGGCTACATGCATTGCTTCTCTTGCAGGAGGATTAACTGCGAAATATGAGCCATAAACCTCGTTTACATCAGCATAAATTTTCATGTCAGACATAAAAATAGAACATTTAACAATGTTTGAATAGTTCATTTTTACTTCTTTCAAAATGGCTCCGATATTCTCCATTATTTGTTTTGTTTGGGTTTTAATGTCTTTGTTATTAAGTTTTCCTGTAAAAGGATCAATTGCTATTTGTCCCGAAATATATAATGTTCCATTAGCAAGAATAGCCTGACTATAAGGAGCAATTGGTTTTGGTGCGTTTGAAATGTTTACTGTTTTTTTCATTATTTAATTTTTATGTTATTTTAGAATAGTGCAAAATTATGAATTTTTATTGAAATAATTTGAGTTTTAAGTTTCATGTATCGAATTTTAAAATCTAAAATAAATCAGTTCACCCTGTGGAATAGGGGCTTTCATATACATAAGCACCAAATTATAAATTATTCAACAGGGTGAATCTGTAACAAATTTTTTACCACAGATTCACTGATTAGTTTATTCAAAAAATCCCGAAATATTTTACTACTTTTATCATCTAAATTTTAAACAAAAAATCGAAGGAATTATGACTTTAATATTAAACAAAAATGATGTAGCATCAGTTCTAAAAATGAAGGACTGCATAAATGTAGTTGAAAATGCTTTTCTGGAATTGGCAAACGGGACTGCTGTTTTGCCGCTAAGAACAAATATTCCCGCCCCTGATGGAATTTCGCTTTATATGCCGGCTTATCTTAAAGAAATGGGAGCTTTGGCATGCAAACTTGTTACGGTTTATAAAAACAATCCCGGGAAACATAATTTGCCGGTAGTAATTGGGAAAGTGCTTGTTCAGGATCCTGAATCGGGTGATGTTGTTTGTATTATGGATGGTGGATTTTTAACTGCTGTGAGAACAGGTGCAGTGAGTGGTGTTGCAACTAAATATTTAGCCCGTAAGGATAAAAATCAGGTTGCGGGTATTTTCGGTACAGGAGTTCAGGCACGAATGCAATTGTTAGCAGTGTGCGAAGTTAGAGATATTACTAAGGCATTGGTTTATGATATTTCTGATGAAGCGGCAGAAAATTTCACAAAAGAAATGAGTGAAGAGCTGGGAATAGAAATTATAAAAGTTAATAATCCTGATGATGTCCTTGAAGCAGATATTATTTGTACTGCTACTTCATCGCCAACACCAATTTTCGATGGAAAGAAAGTTAAAGAAGGAACTCATATTAATGGAATTGGAAGTCATACTCCAAATGCCAGAGAGCTTGACGCTGATATCATTATTCGTTCAAAACTAATTGGTGATTCAAAAGATGCTTGCTTTAATGAAGCCGGTGATATCATGATTCCTTTAAGTGATGGTTTAATCAAAGAATCGCATTATTATGCTGACCTTGGAGAAATTGTTTCAGGTAAAAAAGAAGCAAGAAAAAATGATAAAGAAATCACTTTATTTAAATCCAACGGACTTGCAATTCAGGATACAGCTACGGCAAAATTAGTTTATGATAAAGCTGTTGAAGCCGGAATTGGAACAGATATTCAGATATAGGGTTGTTAAAAATGGAATGATGGAGAAAAGAATAAATGTAATTTGTTGTAAAAAATTGTAATTTATAGTAATTGGTTAAAGGAGTGATGGAATATTGTAATTGCTTTACTAACCTTATTTATTAAAAGAAAAAAAGACCTGCAAACTCTTTATTGAGCCTGCAGGTTTTTTTATTCCTAAAAACAAAAAAATCATCAGCTTAATAATTATCCCTGAAATCCTTCTTCTTTTCAAGTTTTAGGTCTTGCAAAATTGACGATTTCACGTTAAGTGTAAAATTCCAGCTTTTTTGTGGACCCATAGGAATCCAGTTAAAACGCATTTGCCAGCAATGAAGATCACGGTAAATATTCAGGGAAGTATATGAGAGCTTTTTGGTTTCGAAATCATATCCTGATCGAAAACCAACTTTCCATTTTTCTGTAATACTTAAGTCGCCACTAAAACCAAGTGTTTGTACAAGATCGTTTTCGGCAGTTTTAATGTTGTTTACATATTTGTTGTTGCTTGTGTGTCTAAGATTGTAATTAATATTTAAACTCCATGGGATATTCCAGTCGATGTATTGACCTAAATTGTCATTAATATCAGCCAGTTCCTGGTTAGTACCTTTCTCTGATTCCCGTTTTTTATTGAGCTTTTGCGAACTTATGCTGTATGTAAGTCCAAGGTTCCATGAAGTATTGTCAAGACGCAATAGTTTTTTGTTTACATCCCATTCAAATTGATTCAGGTTTCTGGTTCCTGCAGAATCCAAAACATAAGGATCCCAACTGCTCGAATAAGTGATATTAAGATTATTAAATAATTTTGTTCTTCCGCTCATTCGTATTTTCGACCAATTTAACGAATCTTTTGAAAGATCATAAGAACCGGAAATTGTAAAATTCTCAATCAGCTTGATTTTTTTCATTCCCGTAATAGTATCTTTTTTTGAAGGTACTTTCATTTCGAGATTGTTACTCAAACTAAAGTTTACCCTTCCGGATTTTTCTCCGGGTGGTCTTCCATAAATACCAGTTTCAAATTTCGAATAATCTACCTTGTCTCCTTCACCATCGATATAAGAATCGTAGTAGCCCCATTTATCAGTTCCAAAATCAGGAGTATAAGAAAAACCAACACTTGGAGTAAACACATGACGAATTGCTCTGATTGGACCTTTTTTAAAGGCAAGCATCCCGTATAATTTTGTATTTATTGATGAATTAATACTAAAATCAAAAGCATTATTAAATTCGGGAATTGTGTCAACAATTTCCTGCCCAACATAATAAGTCGTATCAGTTGTCCAGACAGTATCATTATCCCAATATTTATTTGTTTTTTCGAAATACATTCTGTCGGTAACATTAACAGAATTAGTCATTGTAAAATACTTGAATATTTTAATTGAACTGCTGATCGGAATCGAATGTTTGATACCGTTTTGGAGATTGGAAAAAGCTTCAGGTTTAAAGAGCAGGGAATCTTCAATAGTAAGAGTGTTTTTTGCATTCATCGAATAGTTAACACTAATATTATCGTACCATTTTAGTTGCCCGATTTTTGATTTACTACGAAATGGATAAAAACGATTTACTGAAATGCTAACTTCCGGCAAAGTAAGATTAACCATTTTGGTTTTTGTGTTTTGGCTGTGACTTGCATTTGCAGTTAGAAAAACCTTCCCATCCCAGTTTGTTTGATATGCCACACTCGACTGAAATGTATTTGATAAAAACTGCTGTGTTGTAGTTGGGTTAAACTGGTTAAATTTATTACTTACAATATTTACGTTTGCAGAGAACTTACTATTTGGTCTTGCTTTTGGATCCTGACTATGTATCCAACGGACTGAAAAATCCTTACTTTTCTGATAATCTGCAGAGCTTTCTTGCCCCACAATATTTGTTGCGTATCCCAGATTAAAAGAACCATTGTATTTATATCTTTTCCGGTAGCGCAAATTAGGCTTAACAGCCCAACTTCCATGAGTATAAATATCACCGGTAAGTTTTAAATCAAAGTAATCGTTTATGGCCCAATAATAACCACCGTTTTCAAAATAAAAACCACGGCTTGCTGATTCGCCATAAGTTGGTATTACAATACCGGAACGTTGTCCTTTTTTGTTTGGAAACAATCCAAAAGGAATAAAGAGAGGTGTGGGAACATCTTCAATCACAAGGTATGCAGGTCCTGTAATTATTGTTTTTCCGGGAATGAATTTGGATTTGTTAAATCTGAATTCAAAATGCGGATGTTCAGGCCGGTCGCATGTAGTATATGATCCTGATTTAACATTTATTTCTTCGCTGCCTATTTTTTTTATTACCTTACCATGAATATAACCATCTCCGTCTTGTGTAAAAACATGTTTTATTAATCCCTTTTCGGTTTCATAATTATATGTCATTTCTTTAGATTGATAACTTTGATCTCCTTCGGTGAAAACCGGAGAACCTGTTATCGTTTCATTCGAATCGGAAACGCCAATAGCATAAACCAGACTTTTATCAAAGCTAATATCTATATAATTAGCCTTAAGATTTATCTTTTCGTAATTAATGTCAGCATCATTAAATAAATAAACTTTATGCTCGGTAAGATCGAAGCGGATAGAATCTAAAGAAGCACATTCAATCTTTGCTTTTAGCCCAATTACTTTTGCTTTTTTTGCAGTCGTATCAACAGATAATGTGTCAGCATGAAATAACAAGCTGTCGGGAACGTTGTTTTTTATAGTGTCTTGCGAAAAAACTTTAGTTCCCAAAGCAAAAAATAACAAAATTAAAAGTGTTATTTTTAAAGAATGGTTTGTTAATAATTTGATTGACAATTTGTGTTTAAGCTCTTATTAATGTTATTTTTGTATGTAAATTTTTTTGAATATCAAAAATGACATTCAAGTTTTAAATTCATAGTTCAAAACTATAAAAATAAAGTATTATTGATGAAACGATTTATTATTTATTTTGGTATAATGTTTTTTATGCTGTTTTGTAAATCAGCAATTTTTCCACAGAATATTAAAATTGATAAAGTTGTAATTGATGCAGGTCATGGAGGACGTGATCCGGGTGCAGTTGGAAAAAATTGCTATGAAAAAGATATCGCTTTAAAGATTGCATTAAAAACAGGGCATTATATCGAAAAAAACTTAACTGATGTAGAGGTAATTTATACTCGTAAAACTGATAAATCGGTAAAATTGAGTAGAAGAGCTCAGATAGCGAACGAAAAAAATGCTGATCTTTTTATTTCCATTCATTGTAATGCAAATAAATCATCAAAAATTTATGGTACCGAAACCTACATTATGGGGCTTCATAAAAGTAAAGCAAACCTTGAAGTTGCAAAAAAAGAAAACGCAGCAATTTTAAAAGAAGAGGATGTATTTGATAGTTATGAAGGTTTTGATCCAAACTCTGACGAAGCTTATATTATGTTTTCACTTTATCAGGACGAGTATCAAGAGGGAAGTATAAATATTGCTTCAAAAGTTCAAAAACAGTTTAAAGAAAGAGTTGGATTAAAAGACAGAAGTGTTTTACAAGCAGGGTTCTGGGTGTTGTATAAAACAGCTATGCCGGGAATTTTAATTGAAACCGGATATCTTTCAAATCCTAAAGATGAAAAGTATCTTATTTCAGAAAAGGGGCAAACTTACATTGCCTCTGCAATATATAGGGCATTTAAAGAGTATAAACAGGAAATGGAGCAATTTGCACATAACGAAAGTGGGTCTGTAAATTACGAATACCATGAAAATGTTGCTAATAAGGAAAATATTCAAAAAAAGAATACTACCAATAATAAGAATAACGTTATTAAAAATAGTATTGTGTATAAAGTTCAGTTTGCTACTTGTGCAAAAGAATTGAAAACCGGTTCTCCTGAATTTAAAGGGATGAAAAATGTTGAGAGCTATTTTCATAAAGGAGTTTATAAATATACTGTTGGTAATAAAAACTCAATTGATGAGGCAAACAAATTAAAAAAGATAATACGAAAAAAGGGATTTAAAAACGCTTTTGTTATTGCTTTTCAAAATAATGAAAGAATTTCATTAAAGAAAGCCAAAAGATTGGTCAGGAAGTAAAAGTTATAAATACAATAGTTATCAAGTGATTTTTATGAACTTTTGATTTGTATTGAACAAAAAGTATTTATTTTTGCTAAAAATATTATATTGTGAAAAGACGTAAAGAATTATTTATCGGTTTATTTTTTGTCGTAGCAATCGCTCTGTTTATTTGGGGATATAATTTCTTAAAAGGACGAAATATATTTAACGATGAAAAAGCAATTTATGGGATTTATAATGATGTTAGCGGATTAACTAAATCAAATCCTGTTTCTATTTATGGTTTACAGGTAGGTCAAGTAAAAGACATATATTTTGAAGAAAATATGTCGGGAAAACTAATTGTTGTTTTTGCAATAAACACTGATTTTCCTATTCCGATAAATTCTATAGCAAAAATCTACAGCTCAAATCTGATGGGCTCAAAAGCAGTGCAAATAATTCCGGGAAATTCTAATGTATTTGTCAATGATGGAGACACTCTTTTTACCACTATAGAAGGAAGTTTAAAAGACGCCGTAAATCAACAGGTTCAACCAATTAAGTTGAAAGCTGAAAGTTTGATTGAGTCTATAGATTCAATTATGGTTGTTTTTCAAACAATCTTTAATGAAAACGCAAGAGAAAATATAAAACATAGTTTTGAAAATATTAAAAATACACTTGGTAATCTTGAACACACAACTTCTACAATTGATACATTTGTTGTTATGGAAAAAGTGAGATTGGCTGAAGCAATTTCAAATCTTGAAAAAATTACTGATAACCTTGATAAAAACAAAGATAATATCACTAATATCCTTACAAATTTTTCTGCAATAAGCGATTCATTAAAGCAGGCTGATATTCCTGCAACTGTTATAAATGCTAATAAATCAATAGAAAAATTATTCAGTATTCTGGATAAAATTGATAAAGGTGAAGGATCAGCCGGATTGTTATTAAATAGCGATAGCCTTTATGTTCATATTACAAAATCAGCTTCCGATTTAAATTTATTGCTGGAAGATATTCGCGAGAACCCTAAAAAATATGTTAAGTTTTCGATTTTTTAAAAGGAGTTTGGAGTTTGAAGTTTTCAAAAAATAGTGCTTTAAGTTAAATTATTATTGATGTTATTTTTTGAAAAACAATCAATAAACAATAAACAATAAACAATAATCAATAAAAAAGTAAAAAAAATAATGAAAAACAAACGGACTCACTTTAGTTGTTGAATATTGATTATTGAATGTTGAATATTTCAAGTTTCCATAATGAGTTAGGATTTAATAAAACCCAATACAAATAACATAGAAATTGCCAACTTTTTTTTAGGTTAGTAAGCTTAAGTAATAGTGCTTTAAGTTTAATTATTATTGATGTTATTTAGAAAAACAATCAATAACCAACAATCAATAAAAAAGTAAAAAGAAGAAATAATGAAAACCAAACGAACTTACTTTAGCTGTTGAATATTGTTTATTGAATGTTGAATATTTCAAATTTCCATAATGAGTTAGGATTTAATAAAACCCTCTACAAATAACATAGAAATTGCTAACTTTTTTTTAGTTTAGTAAACTTAAATAATAACGTCTAAAGTTAAATTATTATTGATGTTATTTAGAAAAACAATCAATAACCAATAATCAATAATCAATAAAAAAGAAAAAGAAGAAATAATGAAAACCAAACGAACTTACTTTAGCTGTTGAATATTGTTTATTGAATGTTGAATATTTCAAATTTCTAATTCATTAGGCAATCTTAACAACCCAAAACCAAGTATTACCAAATATAAATATCACTAACTGATTTCGGTCTTTTTTCGTCAAGCCATATAAAATTTCTAAGTATTAAATCTTTTGGAGAGAGGTCTTTTGGAGGATACATGGGTGTTTTTGGATTTCCAATGTAAGTGATGGTTTTCATTTTACGGTTTTCCAGATAAATAAGAATATTTGATGAAACAGCTTTTTTAATTCCTGTAAGATTTTTGTTCTCATCACGTACAAAATATAAGCTTTCAGAATTTCCGTTTACCGTAAGTTTTTTAATTTCATTATCTTTAAAATAGGCTACAATTAATTTGCCTTTCACCTGATTGAATTTATTGGTGTCATCCTGCGAAATAATAAAAGCAGAATTATAAAAAGCGATAGAATCAATCTGGTTGTTTTTGGTAACAATTTTTATTGAATCTGACGAAAGTTGGTTTTCTTCAGTCCACAAAACAGGTGTTTTATACATCGAAATAGTGGAGTCCTGAATTTCATAAACCAAAGAGTCACACATTCCTTGCATGCCCTCTCTGTAATATTTTGTTTTGTAATATGCGAATAAAGTTTTTACTTTTTTCGTTGAATCAAATACTACTTTAATAGTGTCGGAATGTATAAATAATGAGTCAGAATTATCAATAATAATTGCTGTGGCACTATCTGTAATATACGAAAATCCTGCCTCTTTAAAATATTCAGCAAAATTTCCTTTTACCATCATATCTTTAATAGTATCGGAAATAGAAATATTATTTATCGCTTTACCATATCCTTTTTCTTTATCATAAAAAATAGTATCTCCGTAAAGGGAATTATGCTTGTGAGTAATAAATGCCTTTATTTTTAATAGAGAAATATCATTTTGTGTATCGTGCCATCCATCTTCACAATACATAAAATCATCTTTTCCATTAATTTCTGATGGTCCCTGAAAATAGATAATTTCAGTTTTTGTGTTATACATCAAACTATCTGAATACATAACATAATCAGGGTTAACAACAACAACACTATCTTTAAAAAAAAATTCTTTTCTGTCTGTAAAATAATATCCTTTCAGGCTTGTTAATTGATTTTCTTCATCAATAATTTTCCCACCGGTGTAATAATATGCAGTTTTCGTTTTACGGAAATATTTTAAGTGATTGGTAGTAAGTGTTGCTTTTTCATCAATTAATTTAACATGATTATGGATTTCTGCGATTTTTGTATTTCCATCATAATAAAGCACATCCCCAAAAATATCCACAGAATCGTTGACAATAATATGAACATTTCCAAAAGCATCAAGAGTATTTGCGGATTTGTAAAGATTTGCGCTGTCGCAGAAAAATAATGTGCTGTCGTGTTCAAGTTCAATATTTCCATTTAAAATATTAACTTCTTCACCGGATTTTTTAATCCCAATCAACTTGTCAGCCTTTATTAATTTAACAATCTTTGTTTCCTGAGCATTAATTGTTTGAGAAAACATAAACAGGCATAGAAATGAAAAAAATAGATATTTGATGTTTGTGTTCATAATTTGCATTTTTACTGCTATGTTATTGTTTTTTGTGATTATTAATCAAGTGACTAAAATTTTAATTGATCATTCTAATTTTTTTTAATAATGTAAAATATAGAATTATAAATATAAAATATAAAAAATTCCATTTATTCTCATATAACTAAACTTCCTTAGTTCGCCAATATTACATTTTTTTTTTGAATGTGCAAAAATTTTGCTGGTGGGTTAATTAGTTACAAATTATTTAGGGAGGTTATAAAAATAGTGAAGTTCGAGGCGCAAGAAATTTTAAAACCGGAGTTTACCTTTGTAAATGAGGATTTTAAAATTTTGAAGCAACGAAGAAATTTGCATTTTTAGAACCTTACTTTATTTTATTTGCAAGTTGTCCGCAGGCAGCATCAATATCTTTTCCACGACTTTTTCGGAGATTCACAATTATATTTCTGCTTTCGAGAAGTTTAACAAACTCCTCTGTGTGTGATTTGTCAGCTCTTCTAAAAGGGGTGTCAACAACATTATTATATTCTATAATATTTATTTTAACAGGGAAATTTTTACAGAAAAAAGCCAATTCATTTGCATCATCAATTGAATCATTATAATTTTTAAAAAGAATATATTCGAAAGTAATTCTTTGATTTGTTTTCTCATGAAAATATTTTATTGCTTCAATAAGATCATATAATGAGTCTTTCTTATTGATTGGCATTATTTCGTTTCTCTTATTATTATTTGCAGTATGAAGCGAAATTGCAAGATTAAATCTAATATTATCATCGCCAAGTTGTTTTATCATTTTGCTTATTCCTGCCGTTGAAACGGTAATTCGTTGAGGCGACATTGCCAGCCCATTATCCGAGGTGATAATATCGATAGATTTCATGACATTATCGTAATTCAGCAGAGGTTCGCCCATTCCCATATAAACAATATTAGATAGTTTAAGATCAAGCTTTTCGACAGCTAATTTCGAAATTATTGCAACCTGATCATAAATTTCGTCAAAATCAAGGTTTCGAGTAAAACCTAAAGTCCCAGTAGCACAAAAACTACAAGCAAGGGCACAACCAACCTGAGAGGAAATACAAGCTGTAACTCTTTTTTCTGAAGGAATTAAAACTCCTTCAACGATTTTCCCATCGTGAAGTTCGAAAAGAATTTTTATTGTACCGTCGTAACTTTTTTGTTGCTGTTTTATTTTTACTGAGTTGATGATAAAATTATCAATAAGCAAACTTCTTATTTTTTTAGACAGATTTGTCATCTCATCAAAAGAAGTGGCGGATTTTTTCCATAGCCATTCATAAACCTGTTTTGCACGGAAAGCTTTTTCACCTTTGCTTACAAAAAACTCACTTAGGTTATTAAGGGAATATTTTCGTATATCTTTTTTCGTTTCTTCTGTCATTTATTAAATTTTATAATAATATTAAAGTTATCTGTCTGATTTTGATCTTCCGGCTTTTTTTCCCCTTTGTCCTTTGGATATCTCTCCTGCAAATAGAGGAGAAAAACGCTTCGCAAACATTTCTGTAATTTACTTAATCATCGTTGCTACAAAACTTCCGGCTGTCATAACTACAATCTTACTTTGCTTATAATCTTTGAGGTTTCTTGTTATTATCATGTCAACATCACCGTTTTCAACAGCCGAAAAGTGTTGAATGGCATCTTCAAAATCGTTGAATTTTGAATTAAGGGCACTTATCACCACTCGCTTGTCAACAGAAAGTACTCCTGAAATTTCAATAAGTTTTTGAAGTATTGTTATTGTTCTTTTATGTTCGATTATTTTTCGCAACAGATAGTAAACATTATTTAAGCAGAGTGAGGAAACATAAAGTTTAACACGTTTTTTATCGGCAAGATTAAATAGTTGGGCAGCTTCTCTATCAAAAGGCTCTCTTTTTGTAATGAAGTCCATAACCACATCAGTATCAACAAGAATTTTATACATTGTGTTTTTCATTAATGGCTTTTTCAAGTTCAGACTTATAATCAAAATCCTTAGGCAAAATAACTGAGCCGTATATAGCACTTACTTTTTCAGTCAACTTATCTTTTTCTATTGTCTTTTTTGTTTTTGTGAGTAACTTGAAATAGGCCTCAACCAAGGCTGATAGGCTTTTGCCATTTTCTTTGGCAAATTCTTTTGCCCTTTTTATGGTTTCATCTTCAAGCGTTAAAGTTAGTTTAGTTATCATGACACACGTGTTTTATATTTGCAAAGATACGTGTAGATTTGAAAAAAAACAAGTTTTTATTTTTTTATTTGTTTTTATCCCTTTGTCCTTTGGACATCTCCTCTACAAATATGAGAGAAATGCGTTTTGCAGAGTTATTTAGTAATTTCAAAATTATTAATTTTTTGATTAGATTTTTTCTGACTTCCAACTCAGAACTCAAATCCCCTTCACTACCATTCTTCTTCAATTACCTTAGGTTTGGGTTTCATTTTTTCTTTTAAATCTTCAATCCATGATTTTACAAATTCATCAATTTGTTTTAGATAAATATTCCATTGCGGATTGTATGCGGGATCTGATTTATCAAACCAGTTTTCTATTGGATAACGAGAGGGCCTTTTTAATAAAAGATCCGTAAAAGTAAATCTGTATCTTCCGTCTTTTAGTTCAATAGTAAAAGAGTACAAGATCATTCCTGCATTTATGGTATTTCCCTTGTTATCGGTTTGAGTTATCCTGAATCTATGATTTCCAGTAATTTTTCCTGTTGCTGCATCTCTTAAATTTGTAACTGCTGGTGGATTTGTATAGAAATTGTTTAACCAACTTGAAATACATCTGTTAAATAGTTTTTTATTTGTTCCTTCAACTTCAACAACTTCACGATAAGTTATTAATCCGGTAACTTTGTCAACCGGAACAATTGATGGATTATCAATTTGTGCTTTTAATTTATTTGTAAATGGGAAAATAAATAAAATCAGTAAAAACGAAATAATATATTTTTTCATGATTTATGAATTTGATGTTCAAATATTCTTGTTTTAGTAAACAAAGATAAATAAAAAACCCCTCTGCAAGTAATGTGAGTTTGTAAAATGTTTTCCTGAAAAAAATTTGCTTTTTTTTATATTATTGTTTTATATTTGACAAAATTAATGATTTGTTATGTTTCAGGCGTTATATTGCAAACTGTTCTATTAATAATATTTAATAGAAAAACAACTTAAAATTTACTACTACTACTACTACAATTTAACTACGGCAATTAATTCTTGTTTATACATAAGGAGTATCGAAAGTATTTTTCTGGAGTAAGTAAAGGAAAAATAAGATAGGTATAAAACTAACATTGGTAGTAATAATACACATATTTTTATAAAGTAAAAAGAAAGAAAGGAGGCAATATGAAACCAATTTAATTTTGTTTATATTTGAAATTGTGAACAAAAAATAAAATTAAATTATGTCTAACAAAAAAGCAAAAAATATGAAAACAAAACTTATTGCTTTAATTAGTGTTCTTGTACTACTATTACAATTTGATATGCAAGCACAAGAGTATTTACCTTTTCCGCAAGATAGTGCCGTATGGTACTCTGTAAAATCATGGCCTGAGGCCTTCCCCCCTCCCCCTGTATGGTATGATACATATAAGTTCGAGGCTAAAGGGGATACTGTTATCAACAATGTTGAATATAATAAATTCTATTGGTATGGTGCTTTTGGCGAAAGGTTAGGGTATACAGGAGCCTACCGAGTTGAATCTGATAGCAATAGGGTTTATTACTACCCTGAATTGGATACTTGTGAGTATTTGGCTTATGATTTTAATCTGGCACCTAACGATTCAATAATAATTCATCATAATATTACCTACATATGTTTGGATACAGGTACTATTATATTAAATAATGGAATTAATCACAAATTTCAGACGATGTTAATTCCTATTGCTGATAATTGTATTCAAATATGGATTCATGGTGTTGGAAG
>Ga0222636_1000063_pt1 | contig 61746 bp, 51 predicted proteins | sample AntAcemetagen141_FD_179811 | JGI IMG/M metagenome (GOLD analysis project Ga0222636, IMG submission 179811) | Saline water microbial communities from Ace Lake, Antarctica - #141 | ecosystem: Environmental > Aquatic > Non-marine Saline and Alkaline > Saline | place: Antarctica: Ace Lake...
TTTAAAATATAAAATTGCAATTTACTTCAAGTCAAAAATCAATAATGAGAAAAAGATATTAAAATTTTATTAACTATTGTTTGTCCGGAGGGTCCGATATCTTCTTTACGCTCATCTTTAAAATCAGTTATTTACAAAAGCAAATTCCTAAATTTAAGGTTTCTTAAGTCTTGAATTCAAACATTCTGAATTAAACACAAATTATATGGATAAACACTAATTAATGGTGGATTTTCTCTGTTTTTTCCTGTCTCCTAAAAAAAACCAAAACAAAAAACTGAATTTCTTAGGGGTACTAAACAGCACTCACTCTTTCCAACACTATTTCAATTAAATTGTTTATTGTTTTTTGATAATCTTTGCTATACTTTTCAGTAATTCTGTTGGCAATAACAGCGCAGACTGTCAACACATTATGTCCAAGCATTTTTCCAAGACCATACAAAGCTGAAGTTTCCATTTCAAAATTTATCACTCTTTCGCCTCTAAAATTATAGGTTCCAATTCTATCAATAAGATCAGGGTATTTAAGTTTAAGTCGGAGTGCTCTGCCTTGAGGACCGTAGAATCCTGGAGCTGTAGCTGTAATCCCACTTATCATTCCATCACCAATTTTATCAAGTAAATTTTCGGTACATTTAACAACATAAGGTTTTGATAAATCTTTTGGCCAGTCTGTTTGCTTATAAAATTCACTAAGCATTTCTTCTTCACAAACACTCGTGCTTGCATCATAATATCTTAAAAGTCCATCAAGCCCAAGTCCATATTTTGAAACTGCAAAAGAGTCAATTTCAATGTCCTTTTGAACTGCCCCTGAAGTTCCCAATCTAATAAGATTCATGGAAGTGTGTTTTTCTTTGACAACACGCTTATTTAAATCAATGTTTGCCAGAGCGTCAAGTTCGTTCAAAACAATATCAATATTATCAGTTCCCATACCGGTTGAGATTACACTCAAATGCTTACCATTAATATATCCTGTACGAGTAGCAATTTCCCGGTTTATATTTTTAAATTCGATTTTGTCGAAATATTTTGAAATTTTAGGAACACGTTGAGGATCTCCAACCAGAATAATTGTATCTGCAATATTTTCAGGTCTCAAATCCAGATGATAAATTTTCCCTTCTGAATTTACTATTAGTTGAGATTCTTCTATTCTTTTCATATTCACTATTATTAAACTTTGCAAATGTACAAATGAGAATCATATCACAACAAATTTTATAACTATTTTTGCAAAAAACAATAATATGCAAACAGAAATAATATCAATTGGTGATGAAATCTTAATTGGGCAAGTTATTAATACAAATGCTGCCTGGATGTCGCAGGAATTAAATAATGCAGGTTTTGAAGTAATACGAATAACAACTGTTTCTGACAAAAAAGATGATATTATTTCATCATTAAATGATGCCCAAAAACGAGCAGATGTTATTTTATTAACCGGTGGACTTGGTCCCACAAAAGATGATATTACAAAAGAAACGCTTTGCGAATATTTTAATACGGAATTGGTTTTTAATGAAAGAGCTTTTAAGCAAGTTGAAAACATTTTTTATGCAAGAGGATTTATAATAACAGAAATTAATCGCCAACAAGCTGAATTACCCAAAAGCTGTACTCCGATTGCCAACCCCAACGGAACTGCTTCAGGAATGTTGTTCGACAAAAATGGAAAAATTTTTGTTTCAATGCCGGGAGTTCCTTTTGAGATGAAGCAAATGATGACAGAATCAATAATTCCAAAACTCAAAAAGCAATTTAACACTCCTGCAATTATTCATAAAACTATTCTTACTCAAGGAAAAGGAGAATCATTTTTATCTGAAATTATTTCGGATTGGGAAAACAAACTTCCTGAAAACATTAAACTTGCATATCTACCTCAACCCGGAATAGTAAGATTACGTTTGTCGGCGAGAGGAGAAAAATATAAACCTTTAAATAAACAGCTCGAATTAGAGATTAAAAAATTGCACAACATTATTCCTAAATTAATTTTTGGTTATGATAATGATAATTTAGAAACTATTGTTGGTGGTCTTTTAAACAAAAACAATAAAACTTTATCAACCGCTGAAAGTTGCACCGGCGGATATATTTCTCATCTTATTACAAGCATTTCAGGAAGCTCTGATTACTATTCAGGATCAATTATTTCTTATTCGAACGAGATAAAAGAAAATATTTTAGGAGTATCAAAACAATCGATAATCGAACATGGAGCTGTTAGCAAAGAGGTAGTTACACAAATGGCTGTTGGCGTAAAAAATAAAATAAATACAGATTATTCGATTGCAGTTTCCGGAATCGCAGGTCCTTTGGGAGGGTCTGAAGAAAAACCTGTTGGAACGATCTGGATTGCCATTGCCACTCCCGAAAAGGTAATAGTAAAAAAATTCCTTTTCGGAGAACATCGTGGAAGAAATATCAGAAAAACTGCTCTTATGGCTTTGGATATGTTAAGAAAAGAATTGTTGGCAGAAAAAGAGTAATTGATAATGATTGATGATATTTGCTGGTAACTAGTTGAGGATGAATAAATAAATAGATTCTAATTATTTATAATAATCCTTTATTCCCAATCCCAAAATAGCATTTCATCAAAAAATTAATTATTAATTTTCAAGACATTAAAATAATTTAAAAAATATTTTAATTAACATTTGTCTGTTTAAAAAAAATTTGCGTTCTTTGCACTCCGTTTTAAAAATGCAAAAAACAAAAGAATACTGAGATGTCAAGAGTGTGTCAAATAACAGGAAAGAAAGTGATTACAGGAAATAATGTTTCTAAATCACATGCAAAAACAAGAAGAAAGTTTTATCCTAATCTTCAGACTAAAAAATTTTATATTAAGGAAGAAGACAAATGGATTACTTTAAAAGTATCAACTGATGGCTTACGCAGAATCAATAAAAAAGGTTTAGAAGTATGCCTGAAGGAAGCCAAAGAAAATGGTTATCTTTAAAATATATCAACACAAAATATATCAAAATGCTGCTATCGTTTTCGTTAGCAGTATTTTTTTTGCACTTATCCATGTCTTTTATTGTTAACAATAGTTAAATATTTCATAACATAAAAAAAGAAATATATTTTTGTTTGAAAATAAAATTATCATTTTATCTGAATGAAAGTTTATCAAAAAATAATTGCAGTTTTAGTTTTCTTTTTTCTTGGCGGAAATATTTTCGCACAGCAATCTAATAAAGAACTAATTCAATTTTCCGGGGTTGTGGTTTCAGCAGATAGCATAAAAGCTATCCCATTCACACATATTATCAATTCAAACACAAGCTGGGGAACCATTAGCGATTATTATGGATATTTTTCTTTCGTTGCAAAAAAACAGGACACTATTGTTTTTTCATCAATAGGATATAAAAAAGACACTTTTTGTATTCCTGACACAATCTCATCTCACAGATATTCTTTAATACAAATTATGTCTTCGGATACTATAATGCTAACTGAAACCGTTATTTATCCCTGGCCAACAAAAGAGCAATTTAAGCAAGCATTTTTGGAACTCGATATTCCTGATGATGACCTTGCAATTGCTCGAAAAAATCTTGATAAAGAAAAACTTAGGCAAAAAGGTGAAAACATGAGGATGAGTGCCAGCATGAATTACAGAAATGTAATGGACAGACGTCACAGCAAATTATATTATGCTGGTCAAATGCAACCCATCTCTATTTTAAATCCTTTTGCATGGGCTAAATTTATTAAGGCGTGGCGAGACGGGAAATTTAAGAAAAAAGATAAAGATTAGTTTTTGAATTCAGAAAAAACAATGAGTTTGTTGAACAGAACACTTATAGTAATTTTACTATTTGTAAGCATAAATACATTCGGACAAAAAAGAGCTTTTATTTTTGGAATTATCACTGATAAAGATAAAAATCCCATTGAGTTAGTAAATGTTTCTGCTTTTGGATATTCCGGTGGTACAACAACAGATAAAAACGGATATTACGAACTCACTATCCCCGCTAACAAAGATGTCTCATTAATAATTTCATGTGTCGGATATAAAAAATTGCGATTTAGTGTGCTTTTGCATGAAAACACAAAGAAAGAAATAAATAGTATTCTTTCGATCTCCACCACTGACTTACCGAGTTTTGAAGTTAAAGATAACCGAATTAGAAAAACAAATCTGACTCGTATCAATCCAAAAGAAACAACATTTATCCCAACAATTTCGGGAGGAATTGAAGACTTGATTAAAACCTTACCGGGAGTTTCATCAAGTAATGAATTAAGCTCACAATATTCGGTACGAGGAGGTAATTTTGATGAGAATCTTGTTTATGTAAATGGTGTTGAAATATATCGTCCTTTTTTAATTCGTTCAGGGCAGCAGGAAGGATTGAGTTTTTTAAACTCATCTCTTGTTTCATCAATACTATTTTCTGCCGGAGGATTTGACGCAAAGTACGGTGATAAAATGTCATCGGTTCTTGATATTCAGTACAAGAAACCAACAGAATTTGCAGGCTCTGTAACAGCAAGTTTGTTGGGTGCTCAAGCTCATGTCGAAGGAATAACAAAAAATAAAAAGATGTCGTATTTACTCGGAGTACGACAAAAATCAAATCAATATATTTTAAAAGGTTTGGAAACAAAAGGAGATTATAAACCATCCTTTGCCGACATCCAGACAATGATAAATTATTATTCCGACAATAATTGGGAGTTTTCATTTCTTGGTAATTATGCTCGTAATTCATATCATTTTATTCCTAAAAACAGGGAAACAAATTTTGGTACAATCCAGGAAGCATACAGATTGAAAATTTATTTCGACGGTCAGGAAGTTGACAGATTTGAAACATATTTTGGAGCACTTTCTGCATCATATCAGCCAAATAATAACTTAAATTTAAGATTTATTACTTCTGCTTTTAATACTATTGAAAGTGAGACTTTTGATATTCAAAGTCAATATTGGATTGGGCGATTAGAAACTGATTTTGGAAGCGAAGAGTTTGGAGATGTCGTTGAAGCACAAGGTGTTGGCACTTTTATCGACCATGCGCGAAACAGCTTGAATGCAAAAGTTTTCAGCCTTGAGCATAAAGGAACATATAGCGATGTGGTTAATCTTTTACAATGGGGGATAAAGTATAAATACGAGATTATCAACGACAGGATTAATGAATGGGAGATGGTTGATTCAGCGGGTTTTTCAATTCCAAATCCAGCAAATTTTGTTGGTAATTTATTTCCTCCTCATCCAGACCTGGAAATGTTTAGCTTGATAAAAACTGATATTGATATTGCTTCAAACCGATTTTCCGGATTTGTGCAAAACACATGGGATTTTAAAGGTTTGAAATCTGATATAACAATTACCGGTGGAATAAGAACAAGTTACTGGGATTTTAACAAACAATTTTTGCTTAGCCCCAGAGTATCAGTTTCATTAAAACCTTTATGGAATAATGATATCCTTTTTAGATTTTCAAGCGGGTATTATTATCAACCACCTTTCTATCGTGAATTAAGAGATTTCGATGGGAATATAAATTATAATATTAAAGCTCAAAAATCCATTCATTTTGTATTGGGGAGCGATTGGAATTTTACTGCTCTCGCAAGACCATTTAAATTTACTTCTGAAATTTATTATAAGCACCTTGATGATATTATACCATACGAAATTGATAATGTCCGCATAAGATATTATGCCGAAAATAATGCTCATGGTTACGCCACAGGCATAGATTTGAAAGTAAACGGAGAATTTGTAAAAGGAATTGAATCTTGGGCAAGTTTATCAATAATGAAAACTCAGGAAGATATTGATGATGATTTTTATTATGAATATTATAATTCTGATGGTGAAAAAATAATTCCGGGTTTTACTTTTAATGATGATGCCATTGACAGCACAAGATTTGAGCCTGGTTATATTCCTCGTCCAACCGACCAAAGAGTAAATTTCAGCCTTTTCTTTCAGGATTATCTACCCAAGAATCCAACTTACAAAATGCATTTAAAATTGGTTTTCGGCAGCAGTTTACCTTTTGGTCCACCCGATTCCGAAAAATATAAACACACTTTAAGAATCCCTCCTTATCGAAGAGTTGATATTGGATTTTCGAAACAATTAATAGGAGAAAACACAATCTTTTCACCAAAAAATCCATTAAAATATTTCAGTTCACTTTGGATAAGTGCAGAGGTTTTTAATCTTCTACAAATCAATAATACTGTTTCTTACATTTGGATTAAAGATGTTAGAAACCGTCAATATGCTGTTCCAAATTATCTAACTCCAAGACAAATTAATGTTAAAATTATTGCGAAGTTTTAGGGAGTTAATAAACTGAAGTTGAAAGATTGCAGACGGAAGTAAAAATACGAGGTTCAGAAATTTTATTATACTAATTCTTAACAATTTTGCAATTCTGTTCCGTGCAAGTACATATTATTTTCAAAATTAAATTCATAATTTTTCACAGTTAATCTGTATCTTAACTTATTTTCAGTTAGCGGTTTTGGTAGAAATCTAAATTCTAAAATCATAAATATTTATTTTTTTGAGATTTTAATATTGTTTTATCATACACTTATATCAATCCTTTCCAGTCATTTTTTTATTTTGATTGATTATAAATTACAAAATAATTCAAAAAAAGCGGTCACCTTTTTACCTTTTAGGGATTAATATATAGAACTACTTCTATTATTTATGCATATTTCAAATCTTTACAATGATAATTCTTCTAAATGTAGAGAGAGAGAGTTACGTGGAATCAGAAAGTATATATTCCGCTTTGCTGTTTTATATTATTTTTTAACTTGGTTTTTAATTATTTCTCAAAAAAAATTAAATATTACTTTTTTGAAAAGAGTTTAAATTATTTCATTTATTGCACAACAAAATACATTTTTCTAATTGTTAAAAATAAGTTTATTAAGCCGAAGTTGCTTCAATTAAGTCGGTGTTTTGGAGTGGCAGGATAATAAAAATATACTTTCCGGCAAAAAGATACAACCGACAAAATAATTCAGTTTACGCCAGAGACTGCACGGTATTTAATCCATCCGTGAGAAGAAATTAAAGGAAATTAATTCTTAGTATTTTATTAACTAAATCCAACAAAATGAAAAATAAAAACATATTTTTATTTCTAAGCATGACAGCAATAATTATTTCAAGTATCATCATTTTTTCATGCCAAAAAGACAATACAAAAATTGACAAGCAAAATAATGAGTCTTCAATGTCTCGATATGATCAACAAATTGAAAACAAAATTCTTGCTTTCAAGCATAAAATTGACTTAATCAGAGAAAATCCATCTTTAAAAACCGGCACTGACCCAATGGAAATTGATAGTGCAGTTTGGTATATTGAAGCTACTTCAAATTTAACTTATAGTTACGCAAGTAGTGACTTCGAAGAATACATAATTGATTCTTCATTTATTGAAGTACCTGTTAATAATGGTCAAATTCTTTGGTCTGAAGTACAGATTGCATACGATAAGGTTATTGATAGCCTTTCTGCTCACAATGCAGCTATTACAGCGAGCGAAAAGCAACTTATTATATCCGATATTTCATTAAAAGAAAGTACTGACAATACTGTAACTTTTGAAGTAACTTCGGGTTTCGGAACTGATGGTATAACGGGTATTGGAAATGATTACCCTTGGTATTGGGGTTGGGAAATTGGGAGATGTGATGGTACTGGACTCGGTGTTGGGTATGATGCTGCTTATAAAATTGCTCAATTAGCAAATTTTACTATTCCGGTTCCTGGAGGGAATTCATATTGTACAGATATCGAATATAAATACGTATATTCAGATGATTATTTAGATGAATATGGAAATCCATTATTGTTTAATGACTTTCAAGAGTACACATTAAATCATCAATGTTTGTCAACAACTGATATTGCAGGCTATATAAGTAATCTAATCTATATTGGAGTGCAAGAAAAGCCAAGCAACAAAAGTTTAATAAATTATTCATTATTTGATATGACAATGTTTATGTTATGTGGTTCAAGCCAACATGATTGCTGGATAATGGAACATCATGCTAATACTAAATACGGTATTTGGCATACAAGCAATAATCCACCATCAGAATTGTAATTTTTATATTATTTAAGAATGTGAGGCATATTATTGCCTCACATATTTATCTTTGCTATTATGTTAAAAAAAATAATAACCACAATATTATTAATATTTATTGTAAACTTTTTGTTTGCACAGCATACTTTTGAAAAAATAATTTCAAAGGTAGAGGATCAGGTAATTAACCAAGTTGTTGAAGATAGTGAGGGTAATTTTGTTTTGGTTGGACGCATTCATAATATTGAAACATCCTATGCAGCCGGTTACATAATAAAAATTGATAGTACAGGAAATGTATTACAGGAAAATATTTTTCAACAAACAGACACAAATTCATGCAATTTCTACAATATTCATTGTTTTGATGATCATTACTATATTTTAGGTCAACGAATATTTGTTTATCCAGATACAACTAAAATATGGTTCTTAATACTAAACTCAAGTCTTGAAATTGAAAACGAGAAGTTTCTTAATATCCTAAACAACAGATGGTTCTCATATATGAATTCAATAATTGATACAGACAGTAATTTTGTAATTGCAGGTTTTACTACCAGAGAAGATAGTATACAAGTTTATCACAACGACCCTGTATTTTATAAAATCAGCATGAATGGAGACTCTATTTCTTCAAATTTTATGAATAAACCGATAAAAAACCGCTTTGCATTTGATATAATAGAGAATTTTGATAGTTCTGCATATTATGCTTTTGTAAGTCGTTTCGAAAACTCTTCCGCTGGTCAAAAATTAATACTAAATAAGAACATGGATAGTATTAACATACAACCAATCCCTTTGGGTATTCATGACAATTATTCCCCAATTATTTTAACGGATTCTTCTATACTATTATGTGGAAAAGGGGTTCCACAGCAATCTGCATTTTATGCCTTAAATGTTTTTTCAATAAATGATCAGACGGAATTGATCGATTATAATCATTTTAAAATCGAAGGTGATATGCATGATCATCCGTCAATGTACAATGGAGTTAGTAAAAACGGAGATAATATATACGTAGGAGGAACTTCTAACTTTGATTACTATAACCCATTTTACAGTTACAATGATTCATGGTTTCATTTAATTAAAATTAATCCTGATATAACTTCAATCTGGGAATACTGGTACGGTGGAGATGCATATTATCATTTATACAGCATTCTTGCTACAAACGATGGTGGTTGTTTATTAGTTGGTAATCGATATGACTATGAAACGCAAGATGTAGAAAGAGACATTTATATTTTAAAAGTTGATGAAGATGGTATTGTAACATGGACACAGGAAATACCTTTAACTGAAAAGCAAACTATTATTTATCCAAATCCCGGAACAAGCTGCCTAAACATTAAAACCAAATTAAAAAACTCAACTTTTGAGTTAATTGATTTTACAGGAAAAATAATACTTCGTAAAGAAATAAATTCAGAAATTGAACAAATAAATACAAACAACATACCTTCAGGTATTTACTTTTACAGAATTCATGACAATGAGAAAATTATTGAAAGTGGGAAGTGGGTGAAAAGGTAGTGAAAAATTAATAGTGAGAAGTTAAAAATCAGGGAATCTGTGGCTAAATTGGTTTTCGGTTTTCAGTTTTCAGTTTTGTGGAAATCTAAAATCCTAAATCTAAAATCATTCCTGAAAATAAACCCTCCTAACTCTTCGAGAAACATTAGTTAAAATTTCATAAGGAATAGTATCAATTTCATCGGCAATTTTTGTTATTGGGTTTTCTTGTCCGAAAATTATTACTTCGTCTCCTTCCACGCAAGCGATATTACTAATATCAATCATACACATATCCATACACACATTTCCAACAATTTTGGCTTTTTTACCATTCACCAACAAGGATCCTTTGCCATTGCTCAGGCTTCTTTTCAGTCCGTCGGCATAACCGATTGGGACAATAGCAATCGTCATATCATCTTTTGCAACTCCACTTCTGTCGTAACCAATTGTGTCGTTTGCTGCAATAGTTTTAATTTGTGAAATATTTGATTTTAGTGTGCTTACATTTTCGAGTGATCTTGCATCTTTTGGGTTTGTTGAAATTCCGTATAAACTAATTCCAAGCCTAACCATGTCGAAATGAGCATCAGGAAATCTTGCAATTCCGGCAGAATTTAGAATATGGCATAAAACCTCATGTACAGTTACGGCTTTGATTAATTCACTCATATTTGTAAATTTCTCTATCTGCGAAAGCGTAAACTTATCATGTTTTTTATTTTCACTTGCTGCGAGATGTGAGAAAACTGACTGTACATAAATCATTTTGTTTTCCTTGAGACGAGAAATCAGCTCATCAATATTATCTTCTTCAAACCCCAAACGATGCATTCCTGTATCTAATTTAATATGAATCTTAACAGGTTTGTTTTTAGGAATAATATTTTTTTTGATAGCTTTTTCAAGCATTTCCAAAACCCTGAAATTATAAATCTCGGGTTCGAGATTATGCAAAATCATACTATCAAAACTTTGTTTATCAGGGTTCATTACCATTATTGGTGTAGAGATTCCGGCTTTTCGTAATTCAATTCCTTCATCAGCGTAAGCCACAGCAAGATAATCTACCCTGTGAAATTGCAGCGCATTTGCTATTTCAAAACTTCCGCTTCCGTACGAAAATGCTTTGACCATTGCCATTATTTTAGTCTTTTTATTGATGATAGACCTGTAATAATTGTAATTGTTGATGAGAGCGTTAAGGTTTATTTCGAGAACAGTTTCATGAGCTTTTTGCTGCAATGCTTTGCTTATTTGTTCAAACTCAAAGACCCTGGCACCTTTCAAAAGAATACTTTCATTACTGAATGAAGTGAAAGGAAATTTGCGCAAAAAACTTTCGGTAGTTGGGAAGAAGTGTTTTTCGATTTTAAAACTTTCGGATTGTTTGCTGATGGCAGGACCAATACCGATAATTCTCTTTACTCCTTTGTTTTCTAATAAGTTGGAAACATCCGAATATAGTTTCATTTCGTTCAATCCACTTTGTAAAATATCAGAAAGGATTACGGTTTTTTCTTTGTGTTGCTTTTGCTGATTCAAAAAGTCAAGAGCGATTATAAAAGAGTTAATATCCGAATTATAACTGTCGTTGATAATAGAGCAATTGTTTATTCCCTCTTTTAGTTCCAGTCTCATTGCAATCGGATTCAGTAAAAGCATCCTTTTCGCGATAAGCTTATTTTCGTATTCGAGATGTAACATTGTTGCCCAGCAATGAATGGCGTTTTCAACTGAAGCATCATCAATAAAGGGGATTTTAATGTTTAATTCCTGAGTATTAAAAATTCCTGTTATTGAAGTCTGTTTGTTTTTCTTTTCTATTTCTTTGATAAAAAAATCGACATTTTTATCTTTTCTACTCCATGTAAATGATTTTATGCTTTTTAGTATTTCCGACCTAATGATTATTTCCTGGATTTCATGGTAATCCAAACAATAGATAAGTGTATCAACTTTAGTGAATAGTTTTAATTTTTCACCTATTTTTTGGCTTGTGTAAATAAAATTTTGGCTGTGAGCCTGACCAATATTAGTAAAGATACCAATTGAAGGATTAATGATTTTCCTTAGTTGATCCATTTCATCCGGTTCCGAAATACCTGCTTCGAAAACTGCAAGTTCGTAATTATCTTCCATTTGCCAAACAGAAAGTGGGACACCAATTTGTGAATTGTAACTTTTAGGGCTTCTGATAATCTTTTTATCAGGACTCATCAATTGATACAACCACTCTTTAACAATAGTTTTTCCATTGCTTCCGCTAATACCGATTATAGGGATGTTAAACTTTTGACGATGCGCAGCACCTAATGATTGCAACGCTTTTAATGTATCTTTTACAAGGATGAAGTTGGTATTTTTATATTCCTGATAATTGTCGGGAAGTACAGAGACGATGAAATTTTTTATTCCTCTTTTGCTAAGATTCTCAATATATTTATGACCATCGTTTCGTTTTGTGACCAAAGCAAAAAATAAACAGTTTTTTGGAGAAATAAGCTTACGACTGTCAATAAGAATATCATTAATAAAAGTCTCTGAACTATCAGATGAAAATAAATCACCTTTAGTGATTTGTAAAATTTCTGGTATTGAATATTGGATTCTGGCCATTTGTGATTTAATCATTTACGAATTCAGTCATTTTTTTTAGCGTCTCCGTTTTTTTCCGAACTCCCAAATTTTAATGGATTACTATTTATTTTGTTGTGCATTTGACGATTTCTAAAAATATCAACAGCAAGATAAATTGCTTGCAAAAAAGAGGAAGGTGATGCTTGGTTTTTCCCGGCAATATCGTAAGCAGTACCATGAGCAGGCGATGTGCGAATAATTGGTAAACCGGCAGTAAAATTCACACCTGAATCAAATGAGAGAGTTTTAAAGGGTATCATTGCTTGATCGTGATACATTGCAAGTATTCCATCGAATTTTTGATAATTTGATGTTCCGAAAAAACCATCAGCGGGATATGGGCCAAATGCCAAAATTCCATCATCGAAAGCTTCTTTTATTGAAGGAGTAACAATTTCAGTGTCTTCACTACCAATTAATCCTTTATCACCGGCATGTGGATTTAAACTTAAAATTGCAATTTTAGGTTTGCATATTGCAAAATCCTTTTTTAATGATTTGTTTAAAACATTTATTTTAGAATAAATTAATTCCTTTGATAAATTGCTTGATACATCTTTAATTGGGATATGTCCGGTTATTGCACCAATCCTTAAATTATTACTCACCATAAGCATAAGATAATTTTCGGTTTCAAATTTCTGTGCCAGATATTCGGTATGTCCCGGAAAATCAAACTTATCAGATTGAATATTTTCTTTATTTATAGGTGCCGTTACAAGAACATCAATTTCATTATTTTTCAGGCTTTTTATAGCACATTCGAGCGATTGTAATGACATTTTTCCTGCAATCTCAGTTGATTTGCCTAAATCTATTTTTACTTCTTCTTCCTGGCAGTTGATAATATTTGCACGTTTATGATTTGCCTGTTCCGGCTTTTTAATTATGTTAAAGCTAAAGTCTTTTATGTCTAAAGTTTTCCTGTGATATGAAGCAACTTTCGACATTCCAAAAACAATGGGAGTTAATTCATCAAAAATTCTGTTATCAAAAAAAGATTTTATCATAATCTCATAGCCTACTCCGTTGATATCGCCTTGAGATATTCCAACTTTAACCCTAGAATTAGATGATTCATTTTGAGTGTTTTTAATCATATACTTAAGTTTAGAATATTAAGTTGCAAATATACGATTTCTAATCATCATTATTATTTTATGATTATGAATTATTCATCAGGAAAAGTTTGAAGTCAGAATTTTCTGATTTATTATTTGCAATGAAGATGACGACAATATTATGAAATTCTTATTAATGCTTTTAAAGAGAATAAGAAAAAACTTATTCCTATATTGAATTATTAAATTGAACTATTAACGACCTGAAGTTCCTTTTTTTTTATTAATTATTAAAACTTTTCAACATACTGATATTTAGCCTATAAATCAACTACTTTTGTTTTGTAATTAATAATAAATACATATAGGATGGAAGAAGAATTAATAAAAAAATTTTTTGAGAAAAAAGATGATATAAAGTCCTTATATTATCTAGACAAAATTTTTATGCTCGATACATATGTGAATGACCTTTTAAGATACATTCTAAATTATACTAGCGTAACAAAAGATTTAGAAAAGAAAGAACAATATATAATGTTGTATAAAGAGATTATACACACAAGAAATTCAGAAGTTAAAACAGCAAATATCTCTCATCATAAAATTTGGAAAAAAAATGCAGCTAAAGAAAAACGCAGGGATGAATATAAGCAAGATCTTGACTCTGCAAAAGAAATGATTGATGCGAATTTCACATATGCAGTAAACAATCAATTAACAAATTAGTTATTAACAAGCAAATAATTACATTATTAAATTATGAATCAATCAATTAATAAAAAAGATTTAGGCTTTTTAGATTATATATTACCAATTATTTGCAAACAAATAAATGCTAAGTATTCTATTGAGCATTATTCAAATTATTATAAACAAAAAACTGGATTTGATTATACAATTGAGGAATTAAGAGATTTCACTGTAAGATATGAAAACACTTATCTTAAAAAGGTTGGTAGTGATTTTAAGATCACAACAAATATTAAAACAAAGCAAATTATTGACCAATATGGGTCATTATCAAAATACCTTACTCATGATAGAAGAAAAAAACTAAAAAAAAGTATAGTAGCAACTATCCTAAAAATAATTGTATTTTTGGGTAGTTCCGCAGCATTAGTTTATTATATAATTGAGATTTCTGCACTATGTAATTGCAAATAAAATTAAGACATATTGATAAATAACCAATTTTTTTGCCTCACATTAATTGTCCTTTGCAAATTCCTTCCCATATAGCAATTTTGCTAAATGCAAGAAATCAATTTATTTTCTGCAATTGCAGAAATGATAAAACTTACTGCAAAAGAAATTCTGTTTGCCAGCTTTCATCTTTATTTTACTGCTAATAATTCAACACTATTTCGTATTAGTTATTTTCACTCATCTTTTTTCTAATAAAAAAACCTCCAGACAAAAAAATTATACCCGGAGGTTTTTAGTAATGAAATTCATTTTCAAATTTTCAAATCAACAAATTTTCAAATTAACACTTAGATTTAATAAAGTCAAACAATAATCTAACTCCAACCCCTGTTCCATAAATCCCCCGGTAGCTGTCTTTTTTGTTCATAAAAGCAGTTCCGGCAATATCCATATGGATGTATGGATAATCGGTAAAATGCTCAAGAAATTTTCCTGCAGTAATTGCACCTCCGGTAACTCCGCCAAGATTTTTTATGTCTGCAATTCCTGATTTTATCTCTTCACCAAATTCTTCCCACAAAGGAAATTCAACAATGCGTTCATAAACATTTTCTCCGCTTTCCTGAAGTTTTTTCAATTCTTTTTCAGCTTTTGATTGCATTGCCACACTGGCATATTTTCCTATCGCTCTTTGAGCTGAGCCTGTTAAAGTTGCAAAATCAATTACCAGAGCAGGATTATATTTTTTGGCATAAGCTAAAGCATCGGCAAGTATCATACGACCTTCGGCATCAGTATTTAAAACTTCCACAGTAGTGCCATCAAACATAGTAATAACATCACCGGTAACATAAGCATTTCCGTCAGGGCGGTTATCTGTAGCCGGAATCAAAGCAATTACATGAAAAGGAAGCTTTGCCTTTGCAATGGCATTTAATGCTCCAGCAACTGTTGCAGCGCCACCCATATCTTGTTTCATGTCATTCATGTATTCACCTGTTTTTAGGTTTAATCCTCCGGTATCAAAAACAACGCCTTTTCCAACAAAAACAATAGGTTTGTCGTTTTTCTTGTTTTTAGGTTTCCACTCAATAATAGTGAAAGTAGGTGGGTCAATGCTTCCTTTGTTTACTGCAAGCAAACCACCCATTTTTAATGATTCTATTTTCTTTTTTGTAAGGATCTCAACTTTGGCACCAGTTTCATCTCCTTTATTTTCAATCTCTTCCGAAAGTTTCTCGGCATTTAAATATGAAAGAGGTTCGTTAACTAAAGTCCGGCTAAAACAAGTACAATCAATAACTGTATTTAAGTCTTCAATGTTTTTATTACTGATTCCTTTTGAAAATATTCCAAGCTCAACTAATGTATTTTTCTTTTTGTTAGAATCTTTTTTATATTTCAGAAATTGATAATTTCCAAGAACCATTCCTTCAGCAAGAGCAAGAGTTTCTTTTTTAAAACTATCAGAACCGATAATTTGAACTTTGCAAAGTTTGTTTTCATTAATTATTGAAACTATTTTATCGCCTGCAATTCGAATTTTTTCCAGCTTCTTAAATTCCAGCTTTTCTTTTGGGATAAGCTGAACAAAAAACCAGTTATCAATTTTGTTTAATGAAATTAGCTCTTTTTTGTTTTTGGAAATTTCAGATTTGATGTATTTTATTTCTTTCTCTGAAAAATATTGTCCGTCAAGTTCTTTGATACTTGAGATTAAAAACACAAGATTGTCGGAAAGATTTATTTTATTTATTTTCTTTATCATGGGATATAATGTTTTTATGATTGCGAAGGTAATAAATTTGAGTGAATAATTGTGGGCTAATTTGAAAGTGTTTATTATAAATTGAGAGTTTTAGATGTTCTTTTTCTTTAAGAAATATTCTCCAATATTCTTTCTGTTGCTCCCGTTTTTGAACCAATATATTTTTTACAGATATCTGAGCATTTATCGCAGTAACTTTTATCATTAAGTAATTTTTCGGTTTTACCTATAAATTCATCCTGATTTGTAATACTGAAAGCACCTCCGAGTTTTAATAACTCGACAGCTTCTTCAAATTTATTATACTTCGGACCAAATATTACAGGCTTTCCAAAAGTTACCGGCTCCTGAATATTATGAATATCAACTCCAAAACCACCACCGATATAAGTTATTGTTGCGTATTTGTACAGGTGTTTTAAAATCCCGATACTATTGATTATTAAAATTTCAGCATTTAAAATTTCTTCATTACAAATCTTTCCTGAAGAAAGTTCCGAAAATTTTATTGTTTTATCTTTTTTCCTTTTATAGATGGAATTAATTCTGTCTTTTGTGGTTTCGTGAGGTGCAATAATAAATTTTAGGTTTTTATTTTTTTTATTGATGAGTTCAAAAATAATTTCTTCATCGGGTAACCATGTGCTACCGGCGATAAAAAGCAGCTTACTGTTTTTGAATTTCTCTATCAGTGGAAATTCTTTACTTTCTTTTGCAAGGTCTTGTACGCTATCGAAACGAGTGTCGCCACTAACAATAACATTTGATAAACCAATAGAGTTAAGCAAGTTTTTTGATGTTTCGTTTTGAACAAAAAAGTAATTAATTGACTCTAATTGTTTTCTAAACCACCTTCCATACCATTTAAAAAAATGCTGTTCTTTTCGGAAGTTACTTGAAACAAAATATGTCGGAATTTTTTCTTTTCTCAATGCTTTGAGATAATTAAACCAAAATTCATACTTGATAAAAAAGACTTTTTTTGGCTTAACTATTTCAATAAATTTCCTTGCATTTTGTATTGTGTCAATCGGAAGATAAAACACAAAATCAGCTTGTTTATAGTTTTTTCTTATTTCATATCCTGAAGGAGAAAAGAAAGTCAGCAATATTTTATATTCGGGAAATTTCTTTTTAAAGGCTTCCATTAAAGGTTTTCCTTGCTCAAATTCTCCGAGTGAAGCAGCATGAAACCAAACAATTTTATCATCTGGAGAAATGCTCGATTTAATTTTGTAGAGTATATTTTTCCTGCCTTTGATCCACAAAGCTGCTTTTTTGTTAAAAGGACTCGCAATTAAAATTCCGAGGTAAAATAAGTGGATAAAGAAGTTGTAGAAAAATGACATGATTGAAATAAAAATTAAGTAATATTCATATATTGTTTTTTTACCTCATTTCAATCTTAAGGTTTAGTAATAGTAAAATTTTTCCGGAGCTCGTTTATACAAAGGGATTATCCAGCCAATTTTAATTCCGAAAAACAAGTCGACATAAGTTTTATCATCGCCTTTTTTCTCATCAAAATTATAGTCACGGCGGCATTTTGTTACAGCCTGAATAAATTCGATACCGCCAAAGAAATTAGTTCTTCGGTTATTTCCCATAAACATATAACCGAAAAATTCGCTTATTGCAATACCGTTAGAAAATCTATCGTAACCTTTTTTATAATCTCCTGCTAATTGTGGGACTGTATTATTTTCAACATCAATCCTGATTTTATGAGATAAATATCCAAGACCTCCCATTATCACAATTCCGGAATTAGGATTTGGTCCCCAGACCGAAAATAATTTTCCGGCTTTTAAAGAATAATAATTTGCTCGTTCAAACAATTGAATGTTAGCATAAACTCCATTGCCGTCGATTATTTCGCCATTAGAAGTTGATAATTCTGTAAAAAGATTATCTCCGATTTTTACATTACTTCCAAAAAGATAGTCAAATTCCAGACCATAAATCCAGTTGGTATTATCTTTTATTAAGTAACTTACTCCTATTTCTGAATTGCTTCCAAATCTATCAGCAAGATCACCACCGGGAAACTGATAACCATAGAAACCGGTAAACATTGATGTATGAATTGATGAATCCTGCATGCTTGCTTGTGCAGACAACTGATTAGAAATTATTCCAAAACAAAATAATAATAATAATAATATTTTTATCTTTTTCATAATCTTAAATAAACGCAAAGATAGTTAAATGAGTATAAATGCAATGGAAAATTGTATTTTGAATGTTAAAAAATGTCAAAAAAAATGCTTAAATTAATTGTAAATTATATTATATGATTTTCATAATTGATTATTGTGAATTTGAATAAAACTATTACTTTTGTTTCTTATTAAAAAATTACGAATAGTTTTTATGGAACAAATCAGAATGGTTGACCTTAAAGGTCAGTATGAAAAAATAAAAGACGAAGTTAAAGTTGCAATCAACGAAGTAATCGACACGACTTCATTTATTAACGGGCCTGCTGTAAAAGAATTCCAAGAGAATCTTGAAAAATATTTAGATGTAAAGCATGTGATCCCTTGCGGAAATGGAACTGATGCACTACAAGTTGCTATGATGGCTCTTGGACTAAAACCCGGTGATGAAGTTATTACTACTTCTTTTACTTTTATTGCAACTGCTGAGGTTATCTCACTTCTCGGTTTAGTTCCTGTTTTGGTAGATGTTGAGGTTGACACTTTTAATATTAACTCTGAAGCTATCAAAAAAGCCATTACTCCTAAAACAAAAGCAATTATTCCTGTTCATCTTTTTGGACAATGTGCCAACATGGATGATATAATGAAAATTGCCAAAGAAAATAATTTGTTTGTAATTGAAGATGCTTGTCAGGCTATTGGTGCTGATTATATTTTTGATGATAATTCGAAAAAGAAAGCGGGAACAATTGGCCATGTTGGATGTACTTCATTTTTCCCGTCAAAAAATCTCGGAGCTTATGGCGATGGTGGTGCTATTTTTACAAATGATGATGATCTGGCAAAACAAATTAGAAGTATTGTTAATCATGGGATGACAGTTAGATATTATCACGACCATATCGGGGTAAACTCAAGACTTGACAGTATTCAGGCTGCCATTTTAAATATTAAGCTTAAACATCTTGACGAATATGCTGAAGCAAGAAACAACACTGCAGATTTTTATAATGCTGCTTTCGATAATTGTGAGAAATTAACAACTCCTGCAAAATTTAAGAAATCTACACATGTTTATCATCAATATACCTTAGTAACAAAAGATATTGACAGGAAAACACTTCAAGCGTACTTAAACGAAAAAGGTATTCCTGCTATGATTTATTATCCTGTGCCATTGCATATGCAAAAAGCATATCAGGATAAAAGATACAAACAAGGTGATTTCCCTGTTACAGAAAAATTAAGCGATAGAGTAATTTCATTGCCAATGCATACCGAACTCACTGATGAACAATTGAAGTTTATTACTGATTCGGTGCTTGAATTTGTGAATAAATAGTGTTTTCACAAAAATTCAGTATTACTAAAATATTGAAAGGAAGATGGGTTTGAATTAAAATCTAAAATTCAAATTCTGAAATCGCATAATAGTAGTCCTTACTATAGTGTGAATTTTGTGCTTTGATAAAAAATTTGCATATTTGTAATCTTGAAATTCCTGATAATTTTTAATAATTATTAAATGAGTTTAGAAAAGCTTTCGATACTAATTCCTGCATATAATGAAGCAAGCACAATTAGCGAAATACTAAAGAAAGTATATGATGTTAATTTGGTAAATAATATCCAAAAAGAACTAATTATTATTAACGATTGTTCGGTTGATCGAACATCACAAATTGTTAATGATTTTATAAATAAAAATAAAAATATTGATATTCGATTGATCGAACAGCAGGTAAATCAGGGAAAAGGTGCAGCACTGCATCGTGGAATAAAAGAAGCTGGCGGAGATGCAATAATTATTCAGGATGCCGACCTTGAATACGACCCCGAAGATTACAATATTTTATTAAAACCTTTGATTAACGGAGCTGCTGACGTTGTCTATGGGTCAAGATTTATTGGAGGAAACCCACACCGAATTTTGTTTTTCTGGCATTCGTTAGGAAATAAGTTTCTTACTTATTTCTCAAACATGCTTACAAATTTAAACCTTACCGACATGGAAACATGTTATAAGTTGTTTAGGGCGGATGTGTTGAAAAAGCTTGATCTAAGAGAGAAAAAATTTGGTTTTGAACCGGAGGTTACTGCAAAGATTTCACGTCTTCCCAAAATCAGAATTTATGAAGTTGGTATTTCTTATTACGGAAGAGTTTACGAAGAAGGGAAAAAAATTAGTGCTTCAGATGGTTTTCATGCCATTTGGTGTGTGTTAAAATATAATGTTTTTAAAAGGTGATTTTTAGTAAATAATTTGAGTGCCTATAGTTGAAAAAAATCAATTAATCTTTCTTTTGATTAGCTAACCACTGAGCATCAAGCTTTATCATTTCATCAAGATTAACGCCATTTTCAATTGCTTTTTTTGAGATTTTCTTTAACCAAATGCTGTCATTTCGTATTTGCTGTTCGTAATATGAAGCAGTCAGTTTTTTGGATTTTGGTGTTGAAATTACACCGGTATAAATATCATAAGCTTTGTCGATAAAACCGTATGCAAATCGTTTAAGCAAAGGCTCAGTTGATATCAAAATAATGAAATCCTGCTTTTCAATCTCTTCTTTAATATTTAATTCTTCAACTTTTCGGGGCTTGTCATAATCAACACAATGAGCCATTTTAAAGTAATACCAAAATGTTGCGTGGCTGAACAAAGATGATGCATAGCTGCTTCCATGAATATTCCAATAATAACTATCGCCAACAGCTATTACTCTGGGTTTTTTTGTTTTAGAATTGCTGATGAAATCAATTTTGGGATAAGCCATTTTATTATTTGGAATTTTAAAAAGCAGGTTCATGCTTTCTTCAATATCATTATCAGTTCCTCTAAATTTCGATGAAACTTCAATATCTTTCAAATGCATTTCAGGCATTTTTATTTTTGCTGATTTCTCCATATATTTTTTAATTGAATCAACAGCGAGATATGTTCCGTACAAACTCCAATGAATACCGGTTTTTGGGAAAAGACAATATTGTGAAGTGTCTTTCATTTTCATGAAATAATCATTAAAATCAATATGATTTATGTTTTCTTCAAGACTTCTTTTCTTGTAATATTCGTAGTTGGTAATTGTTTTGTTTGAAGGATCAAAACGCTCAGGAATATATTCAGGGTAAAAACTTCCTTTTCCAGGAGCAAAAATTACAATTAGTTCTGTACCTAATTTTTGTAAAGTATCTTGCAAATATTTTATCTTATCTATTTTATTGTCAATTGTATCTTTTCCAAGAAAATCTCTGCCAAGGTATGAAGTAATATAGTTTTGCTCGTATAGATAATTGTCTTTCCCAACAACTACCCAGTTTGTATTTGCTTTATTATTTGTAGAATAATCAATCTGATTATTAACACGAATAAAAAATGGTCGGAAGCCAATATTTTCTTCTAAATAATTATTAAAGTTTTCTTGAAATTCACCGGAATAATAATCTTTAATATTTAATTCGGGAAGACTGTCTTTTTCAAAAGAACCTTTTAAAGCTTTAATTTTAAAAAATGAAGTTTGTTCCTGAAAAAAAGGAAGAATCAACAATAATATAATGATTAAAAAAAGAATGTTTTTATTTTTTTCTGGAGTCATCTTTTGATTCTAAAATCTAAAATAAATAAACGGATTAAATCCGGAAGAAGTAATTGATCCGATGCAAATTATCAGAAGTACTAAAGCCAAAACTGTCATTCCGAGATAAGAAACAAACTTTTGATTTTTTGTAAAAACTCTCATCTGCCAATCCTCAACTCCTTTAATAACTGCAAAAAATGCAAATATTACTGCAAAAACCAGAATAGTATAAAATTTACTGTCGAGATTAACAACAACTCCTTCAAAATCGAATTCAAACATTTTTTTTAGGTACGAACCGGCGAATAATATATCCGGTGAACGGAATAAAACCCAACCTATAAGAGTTACAATAAATGTGAAAATTATACTTGGGTATTTTCCGATTTTGTTAAGCGCCTTAATAAGAAATAATCTGTCGAGGATAAGAAAAATACCATGAAAAGCACCCCAGAAAATAAATGTCCAGGCAGCACCATGCCACAAACCTGAGATAACAAAAACAAAGGCAAGGTTAAAGAAAAGCCTTCTTTGAGTACTAACCCTGTTTCCGCCAAGTGGGATATAAAGGTAATCTCTCATAAATCTGCTGAGAGTGATGTGCCATCTACGCCAAAACTCAGTAATATTTCTTGAAATATATGGGTTGTTAAAGTTTTCAGGAAATTTAAATCCCATCATTTTTCCTATTCCTATTGCCATGTCGGAGTATCCTGCAAAATCGTAATAAATTTGAAAAGCATAAGCAATAATTCCAATCCAAGCCAGCGGGGTGCTCAGTGTTTCCGGCGACATAGCAAAAATCCTGTCAACCTGCTCACCCATAACATTGGCGATTAAAACTTTTTTTGCCAATCCGATAATAAATCTAAAAAATCCTAAAAGCCGGTTATCAACTGTTTCATATTCTTCTCTGTTTTCAATCCTGTCGGCGATTTCATTAAAACGAACAATTGGTCCTGCAATAAGCTGAGGAAACATGAGAATATACATTGCATAATCTGTCACTTTTTTCAGTGGAGAATGAACCTTACGATAAACATCAACCGAATAAGTTAATTTCTGAAAAGTAAAAAAGGATATTCCAATTGGTAATATTACATAAGTCCATTTTACAGGATTGCTTCCAAATAATTCAAATACAGAATTTACATTTTCGATAAAAAAGTTTGCATATTTAAAATATGCCAGCAGACCAATATTTAATATTACGGAAAGCGCCAATAAAATCCTTTTCTTTCGTATTGGCGCATTGTCAAGGTATTTCACCAGATAAAAATCAATTACAATTGATCCGAGAACGATAAAAATAAAATCGGGTGCACCCCACGAATAAAATAAAATACTTGCAAAAAGTGCAAAGTAGTTTTTGAATTTTTTATTGATAACATAATAGATTATCAAAAAGATGGGGAGAAAATATAAAAGAAATAAACTGCTGCTAAAAACCATTGTTCTACTATTAATCGAGATTAAAACTCATCATCATTAAATTCAAAAGTATTACTATTGTTGTTTTGAAGTGCTTCAAATTTATCACAATCGGTTTCGATTAAAAATCCGCCAAGTGGTTTTTCAAAATCACCCATGCTGACATTAAGCGATTTATCATTATATATTTTTTTCATGTAAAGAGCCCAAATCGGTAAAGCCATATTTGCTCCTTGGCCTAAAGTAATGGTTCTGAAGTGCACACTTCGATTTTCTCCACCAACCCAAATTCCTGTAGTAAGTTCAGGAGTTATTCCCATAAACCATCCATCAGATTGATTATTTGTTGTTCCGGTTTTACCAGCAATTGGATTTTTAAACCCATATTTCCATTTAAGCCTCCTTCCTGTGCCATGATCTACGACACCTTTTAAAAGTTCAAGCATCAAATATGCTGTTTGCTCATTCATAGCTTCTTGTTTTTTAGCTACAAAGCGTTGAATAACATTTCCATGTTTATCTTCTATTCTGGTAATAAAAATAGGTTCTACATAAACACCTTGATCTGCAAAAGTGTTCATAGCACCAACCATTTCAGATAATTTCAGATCGGCAGATCCGAGAGCAATGGAATAAACAGAAGGGATAAAACTTTTTACTCCCATTTTTCTGGCAATTTTAATTACAGATTGTGGAGAATATCTTTTTATCAATTCACCTGAAATCCAATTATTTGATGTGGCAAGTGCATATTTTAAAGTAATTTCTTCTCCAATTTTTTTACTTCCTGAGTTGCCGGGTTCCCAAAAACTTCCATCATAAAGTTCAATTATTGGCTGAACATTTGGTAGTTTGCTGCATGGAGAAAATTCACCGGCTTGCATAGCAAGTGTGTAAAGAAAAGGTTTAAACGTTGATCCAACCTGTCGTTGTCCCTGAGTTACATGATCGTATTTAAAATGAATATAATCAATACCACCGACATAAGCTCTTACATAGCCGGTTCGCGGCTCCATTGACATAAGTCCGGCATGCAAAAAATATTTATAATATCTTATTGAATCCAAAGGAGTCATCACAGTATCAATACTTCCATTCCATGAAAAAACACTCATTTCGGTTGGAATATTAAAAATCATTTTAATTGTGTCCATTGGAGTTTTTGCCAGGCGTAATTTTCGATATCTTTCCGATTGTTTCATAGAAATTTCGAGAATATTATCAACAGCATTTTGTACAGAATCGGTTTCAAAAACAAATGGCGCATGAGTATAACCTTCCCAATGTTTAAAAAATGCAGGTTGAAGATCCAAAGAAAGATGTTCTTTAACAGCTTCTTCTGCATATTGCTGCATTTTAGAATTTATTGTAGTATAAATTTTTAGTCCGTCTTTGTAAATATTGTAAGGTTTGCCATCAGCTTTAAAATGACTTTTGCACCATACTTTTAATTCGGCACGTAAATGTTCTCTAAAATATTTAGCCAAACCTTTGGTATGATCAAGAATCCTGTAGTTTGACATGTTAACAGAGATTTTAGAAACGGAGTCATAAACATCTTGTGAGATGTACTCATATTTAAGCATTTGTGCAAGAACAGTATTTCTCTTCTTTTGTGCCCTTTCGGGATGTCTTACAGGGTTATAGTATGATGGCGCATTCACAACTCCAACCATTAGTGCTGCTTCTTCCAACTTTAATGAATCTGGAGTATTATTAAAAAATGTTTGAGAGGCCGATTTTATTCCATGAGATTGACTTCCAAAAGGAACAGTATTGAAATACATTGCAATAATTTCCTCTTTAGAGTAATTATATTCGAGTTTAATTGCGGTAACCCATTCTTTAAATTTTGCTAATGAGAGATCAAAAACTGAAGGATTTTTTTTTCTTGGAAAAAGATTTTTAGCCAACTGTTGTGTTATAGTACTTCCTCCACCTTTATTACCACCGGAAACTATTCCAAAAGCAACTCTGATAAGTGCTTTTCCATCGATTCCGGAATGCTTTTCAAAGCGAATATCTTCGGCAGCTTTTAGTGCATAAACTAAATTTGGTGAAAGTTCGCTGTAATTTACGTTTGAACGGTTTTCGAAATAATAAGTTCCGAGAAGTTTATGATCTGCAGAAAATACTTCCGATGCTAGATTGCTCTTTGGATTTTCAAGTTCTTCGAACGAAGGCATAGACCCAAACCATTCGCTTTCGATGCCAATAAATACTATTATTATCGACAAAAGAAAAAAGCAGTAAATTATCCAAAATCTGACAATGTAGTTAAAGATGCTTTTTGATTTTTCTTTGAAATTGGTCATTTTGTTCAAAATTCATTATTTATTTTTTGCAACAATTTGGTATAAAACTATCCCGATAGCTATCGGGATTAGGCATTTTAGGCATTCCAAACTTTAGGTACTAATTAATAATCTTTTTCAATTCTAATACCGACATTTTTAATTCCTTGCAAACCTTCTTTTTCATCAACACGCATTGCATGTTCGATCCTGAACTCATAGATTCCTTGTTGAGGGAAAATAATTCCTTTTTGCAAAAGCAGATTATTTTCTTTAATGCCACCAAATCCTTTTCCAAACCATTTTCCTTCGAGATTTGCCAAAATACATTCTATAGTGTCGCGTCGTAAACTGCCATCAGGGAAAACGCTATTCATAAAGAAATAAAAATTACTAAAGCCGTAGTTGGTTGAATTTCGAATATTTACATAAAAATTGTAGTGAAGAGAAATGTCGCTGATTTCAACTTTAAAACTAAGAGTATCGTTTTTTAGCCAATTTTCGTTTATTTGTTTGTTTTCTTCAAATACTGTATCAGAAGTGCATGAAACAAGTAGAAGAATTAAAATTGATATTAAACCAATTGACAGAATTTGATATTTAATATTCCCCATTTTAATATTTGATGATTTTTATAATCAAAAAATTGCACTTTAATAATAAAGTTAAAAAGATGATTTTATTGTATTACTTTTTTTTATTAAAACGATTGATATCATCTTTTCCAACCGAACCTTCAAAATCGGTTTTTTTCTCAGGTTGTTTTACAAAGCTTTCCAGACTTTCAGGTTTTTTATTATCTTTATTTAGTTTAAGAATTTTTTGAACGTTTATTAGTGAAATTGCGAACATTTTAGAATCTTCATCAAGATAAGAAAACCATAATATTTTTTTCAAAGTATCAGTTTTCCTAAGTTTTGCTTTCCCTTTTTTTGTTTTAATAACAGTATTATCATCAGGAAATTCTGCTACTAATTCTGCATAATAATCTTGTTCAAAATTAATACAGCATTTCAGTTTTCCACATTGTCCGGCAAGCTTTTGAGGATTAAGTGATAATTGTTGTGTTCGTGCAGAGTTTGTTGAAACTGATTTAAAGTTATTTAACCATGTTGAGCAACAAAGTTCTCTTCCGCAGGATCCAATTCCACCAAGTCGGCTTGCTTCTTGTCGCACACCAATTTGCCGCATCTCAATTCGAATTTTAAAAGTTTCGGCAAGAATTTTTATTAATTCCCTGAAATCAACTCTTTCGCTGGCCGTATAATAGAAAATGGCTTTTGTTCCATCACCTTGATATTCCACATCATTAATTTTCATATCAAGATTTAAATCTCCTGTGATTTTCCTTGATTGATACATTATCTTATCTTCTTCTTCAACAGCAGAGATCCATTTTTCAATATCAGATAAGCGAGACCGACGATAAACTTTTTTTATTTCTTCTGAATTAACATCAATGTTTTTATTTTTCATCTTCAAACGAACAATCTCTCCGGTCATAGAAATTATTCCAATATCATGTCCGGGTGATGATTCTACAGCAACAATATCACCAACAGAAAGATCCATCTCAGGGTAATATTTGAAAAATTCCTTTTTGCTGTTTTTAAACCTTACTTCAACAAATTCAATAGGTTCTTGACTTGCAGGAGTTTTTATGCTTTTTAACCAGTCGTAATCAGGAAATTTACAGCATTTATAATCATAAATTTCATTGTTAATATCTGAAACATCAGGTTTTTTGAAGCAACCACGTGAAAGAAAAGTATTTTTATTTATATCGTATTTCATTTATAGACAAAGTTTAATCTGCAAAGTTAAGAAATTCTCTGAAAGAAAGAGGCACAAAGAAATTAGATTTTGTTGGTTTCTTCATCCGCCTAGCGCTTTTGAAGCGCTTGGCGGGTTAAAGATGCTTGGCGGGTTTGTTACTTAACTTTTATTCTAAGCAGTTGAATAACTTTAAGCGACAAATCCATAAAAATTATCGAAGGATTTCCATTTCTTTCAATATGAAAAATTGCTTTTTCAAATTCTTCGGAAAATTGCATGCAGTTTGCAGGATTAATAAATGGAGCAAAATTATTTACAAATTTTAGCTCATCATCTTCAAGCTTAAGCATTTCTGTGTTGTTGTAATTTTTAAGTATGCAGTTTCGTGTAGTTTTAAGTGCGAAACTTAGAAATTGTTTTTGTTTTTCCCTGCCAATTTTGGAAATATCAGTAACAAACGTATTAATCTCGATAACATTATTTGAATAACATAATCTCATCCAATTTCTGAAATTATCGAAATTAGTTTTATCATCAGTATTTTTATATAAATTATTTTTGGCTTCAATGTAATTTCCATCAGATAAATTTACAATTCTATGAGCATCATCAACTGAGCAATTATGTTTTTTTATAAGTGCTTGATTAAGGCTTTCGTTAGTAATTTTCGGAAATTTAACTAATTGTGTTCTCGAAAGTATTGTATTAATTATTCTGTCTTGATTTTCGGAGATAAGAATAAAAAGAGTTTTTTCGGGAGGTTCTTCAAGTATTTTTAAAATTTTGGGTGCAGCTGCATGAAATAATCTTTCAACCATCCAAATAAACATTACCTTATATTCTGCTTCGTAAGATTTATAAGCAAGTGTTTTGATTATTTCGTTACAATCGTCTTTATTAATTATTCCTTGTTTTCTTTCAATTCCTATTTCTTCATACCAATCGTTAAGAGTAATATGATAATTATTTTTTTCAAGAATATTTCGCCAGTTGCTTATAAATTCTTTGCTTTGAGGCTTTTTAATATCTTTTGTTGAGGCAACGGGATAAATAAAATGTAAATCGGGATGAATTAATTTATTAAATTTTACGCATGAAGGGCAAACTCCACAAGAATCATTTTCTTGTTTGTTTTTACAATTAATAAACTGGGCATAAGCCAAAGCCATCGATAATTTTCCTGAACCCTCGGGACCTAAAAATAACTGAGCATGACTAACTCTGTTGTCTTTAACAGTTTGTATAAGTCTGTTCTTGATTTTTTCCTGTCCTATTACTTCTTTAAAAAGCATTTGATTTATTTGTAATAATTATGTGTCAAAAATAAGATAAATATCTTAACAAGATTATCCTTTAATAATTTCATTTATGATTGAAAGAAACTAATAATATTGTAAAAGCTTCAAACATAAGTGTGTTTTCATAAAAAACAAAAAAAGCCAACCCAGTTAAAAGTTAGCTTAATAAATATATATTCATAAAAAGCTTAAACTTCTTTTTGTCCTCCAACCTTAGCTGTAATAAACAATCGGTTCATGTGAGCAATGTTAACCACTTTAATTCCTTTTGGGCATTCTGCTTCACACGCATAGGTGTTGGTACAGTTTCCAAAACCAAGTTCATCCATTTTGGCAACCATTTTTTGTACTCTTTTAATTTTCTCAACTTTACCTTGTTCCAGTAAGTCGTACTGTCTTATTTTTGCTGAAACAAACAGCATTGCAGAAGCATTTTTACAAGCTGCAACACATGCACCGCATCCAATACAAGCTGCTGAGTTAAAAGCTTCGTCAGCTTTTTCTTTATTTACAGATATTGAGTTTGCATCCTGAGCACCACCTGTATCTATAGAAATAAAACCACCGGCAGCTATTATTTTATCAAATGCATTACGGTCAACAATTAAATCTTTTACCACGGGAAATGCTTTTGCACGCCAGGGCTCGATAACTATCGTTTTGCCTTCTTTAAACGAACGCATATGTAACTGACAAGTAGTAGTTTTTTCTCCCGGACCATGTGGTTGTCCGTTTATATAAAGACTACAACAGCCACAAATACCTTCTCTACAATCATGTTCAAATGCTACTGGGTCTTCTATATTTTCTGTAATTAATTTTGTGTTTAATGCATCCAGCATTTCAAGGAATGACATATCAGGAGAAATATCATCTACTGTGTAGGTAACAAATTTGCCTTTTGCTTTTGCGTTTTGCTGACGCCATATTTTGAGTTTAACTTTCATTATATTGAGTTTTGTATTTTTATTATTTTGCTTTTAATATTTAAGCATTTAATCATTTACGCATTTCCTACTTATAACTTCTAACTTTCACTTCTATATTTTCAAATTTCAGTTCTTCTTTATGAAGTTCAGGTTCATTATCTTTTCCTTTGAATTCCCATGCAGCAACATAAGAAAAGTTTTTATCGTCACGTTTAGCTTCACCACCTTCTGTTTGGCTTTCTTCTCTAAAATGAGCACCGCATGATTCGTTACGATTTAGTGCATCACGGATTAATAGCTTGGCGAGTTCAAAGAAATCAGTAACTTTTATTGCTTTTTCAAGTTCCTGATTAAGTTCATTTTCACTTCCCGGAACTATAACATTTGTCCAAAATTCTTTTTCCAGTTTGTCAACTAAAACATTTGCTTTTTTCAGTCCTTCTTTGTTCCTTGCCATTCCACAATAATCCCAAAGTATTTTACCTAATTCTTTATGGAAAGAAGTAACAGTTCTTTTTCCATTTATTGAAAGTAATTTACTGATTTTTTCTCTAACAGCTTTTTCTGCTTCATCAAATTCCGGTAAATTAGTTTCTATTCTTGGTACTCTGATTTTATCTGCCAGATAATTTGTTATAGTATAAGGAAGAATAAAATATCCATCGCCGGAGCACTGCATAAGTGAACTGGCTCCCAAACGGTTTGCTCCGTGGTCGGAAAAATTAGATTCACCGATTGCAAATAATCCGGTAATAGTTGTCATAAGATTATAATCAACCCAAAGACCGCCCATTGTATAATGGCCTGCAGGATATATTCTCATTGGCCGTTTATATGGATTTATTCCGGTAATTTTTTCATACATTTCAAATAAATTACCGTATTTATTTTCTATTGCTTTTTCGCCTTGTATAGCAATTGCATCTTTAAAGTCAAGATAAACTGATAATCCTGTATCACCAACTCCGTATCCTGCATCGCATCTTTCTTTAGCTGCTCTTGAGGCTACATCACGTGGTACAAGATTTCCAAATGCGGGGTATCTTCTTTCGAGATAATAATCTCTTTCTTCTTCAGGAATTTCGTTTGCCGGTCTTTTGTCTCCTTTTTCTTTAGGTACCCATATCCTTCCATCATTTCTTAAGGATTCTGACATGAGGGTTAATTTTGCCTGATAATCGTTTAAAACAGGAATACTTGTAGGATGAATCTGCACAAAACTCGGATTTGCAAAGAAAGCTCCTTTTTTATGAGCACTCCAGGCAGCAGTTGCATTTGAACCTACAGCCAAAGTTGACAAATAATAAATTGTTCCGTATCCTCCTGTAGCAAGAACAACAGCATGTGCCGAGTGTCTTTCAATTTCACCACTTACAAGATTTCTTGTGATTATTCCTCTTGCTTTTCCGTCAACTATTACAAGATCGAGCATGTCGCGTCGGCTGTACATTGTAACTTTTCCAGTGCCTATCTGACGACTTAAACTTGAATATGCTCCCAAAAGACATTGTTGTCCTGTTTGACCTTTTGCATAAAAAGTTCTTGAAACCTGAACACCTCCAAATGAACGATTATCTAAAGTTCCACCATATTCTCTGGCAAAAGGTACTCCGAGTGCTGTATAATGATCTATTGTCATGTTACTTACTTCGGCAGCACGGTAAACATTGGCTTCACGGGCTCTGTAATCGCCTCCTTTTAACATATCATAAAACAAACGATAAACACTGTCGCCATCATTTTTGTAGTTTTTAGCAGCATTAATCCCACCCTGGGCAGCTACTGAGTGAGCTCTTCGGGGAGTATCCTGAAAACAAAATGATTTTACATTATATCCTAATTCTCCAAGTGAAGAAGCTGCGGATGCTCCGGCAAGTCCGGTTCCAACTACAATAATATCAAGTTTTTTCTTGTTTGCAGGATTTACTAATTCTTGTGATGATTTATATTTTGACCATTTTTCGGTTAATGGTCCTTCAGGTATTTTTGAATCAAGTTTTGTCATTTCTTAATTATTTTATATGTAATGTAATTCTTTATTATCTATTTTACTTAACTTTAGTTACTCTGCACTTTTCTTCACATTAAGTACTGTGTAGTTAAGCAAATATCATAAAATAAACAGGGATTATAATAAATCCTAAAGGCACAATTATTGAATAAAGAGTACCAATTATTTTTATTGCCGGAGTATATTTCGAATGATTTAATCCAAGTGTTTGGAATGCAGCTTGAAAAGCATGATTTAAATGAAGTCCTAAAACAATAAATGCGATAATATAAATTATTGAAAAGAATATTTCATTAGTAAAAAACCAAACGGCAAGATTGTAAAAATGTTCTTCCTGTGGCATGGCAATATTTGCAGCAGCCGGTGCACTTACAAGTCCAAATTTTATCAAAAAGAAATTGTAAAAATGTAAAGCTAAAAACAAGAATATCAGTAAACCGGTATAAATAACATACTTCGACATAAATGAAGTTTTTGTCTTATTTCGGGTTTTGTACCTGAATTTACCCCTTGCTATCCAATTTTGTAACGACAATAATATGCCATAAGTAATATGAACAAGAAATACTGCAATAAGTACAATCTCAAAAACTTTAACAATCCAGTTTGTACCCATAAAATGAGCTGCATCGGTAAACATTTCTGCGTGATTTTCGCAAATAGGCAAAATAAATAAATTTATTCCCAAATGAACCAAAAGGAAAACAATTAAAAAAAGGCCTAAAATGGCCATAATAATCTTTTTCGTGATTGACGAAATAATTAATAAACGAATTTTCATAACTTTTTATAATTTACAGAATATTTAAATAAGTATGTTTTTATTTTATAATTTAATTATCATACTTTTGTAAAAAAAAGCAAATTTATGTTTTATTTTGTTGATTTAACATAAAAAATCAATATTTATATTTAATTTAAATAGAGATGAAAAATGAGATATTCTAAGATAAATCCTGAATTATTTAAGAATAACAGGAAAAATTTTAGCAATAGAATTAAGAAAAATTCGATAGCAATTTTTCACTCTAGTGATGAGTTCCCAAGAAATGGAGATCAGACTTTCCCCTTTCGACAGAACTCAGATTTCTTTTATCTTACAGGAATATCTCAGGAAAAAAGTATTTTAATTCTTGCCCCTGATTATCCTGATCCGAAACTTCGTGAGGTGCTTTTTTTAATCGAAACAAATGAAGTGATTGCAATTTGGGAAGGACATAAATTTACAATTCAAGAAGCTGAAGATATATCTGGAATTGCAAATATAAAATGGCTTAATAGTTTTGATTCGGTTTTACAGGAATTAATGTCATGGACCGAAAATGTATATCTTAATTTTAATGAATACATAAAATATTCTAATGAAGTTCCTAGTCGTGATCTGCGTTTTGCAGAGGATATGGAAAAGAAAAATCCTGCTCATAATTATCTTAGATCTGCGCCAATACTTCATGAACTTCGAACAATAAAATCGCCAATCGAAATAGAATTAATACGTAAAGCAATTGATATTACAGGAAATGCCTTTATCAGGATTTTGAAATTTATAAAACCGGGTGTAAAAGAATTTGAGATTCAAGCAGAAATGGAATATGAATTTATCCGCAATAGAGCAAATGGCATGGCTTATCCGCCAATTATCGGCTCAGGAAAAAATTCTTGTGTGCTTCACTATATTGATAATAATGACGAATGTAAAGATAATGATCTGCTGCTTATGGATTTCGGTGCCGAATATGCAAATTATGCAGCAGATATTACTCGTACTATTCCGGTAAACGGAAAGTTTACTGAAAGACAAAAAGAATGTTACGAAGCAGTTTTAAGAGTACATAAAAAGGCAATTCAATTATTAGTACCCGGAAATACTATTGAAAAAGTAAATGCTGAAGTAAACAAAATGATGGAAAAAGAAATGATCGGACTGAATTTATTTACCAAAAATGAAGTAAAAAATCAGGATGTTGAAAACCCATTGTTTAAAAAATATTTTATGCACGGCACATCTCATTATCTTGGACTTGATGTTCATGATGTAGGAAAAAAACACAAAAAATTTGAGGAAGGAATGGTTCTTACTTGTGAGCCGGGAATTTACATCAGAGAAGAAAATATTGGAATCCGAATCGAAAACGACATTCTGATTTCGAATAAAGGACCTGTTAACCTTTCGGAAAATATTCCGGTTGAGGTTGATGAAATTGAAAAATTAATTAAAAACAAATAATTGCATTATTTTAAATATTGGTATAAAATAAAAGTGAAAAACCACAGATTTACAGATTATAAAAATTTATCTGAAAACAATATTTACTATTTTGCAAATCAATTCTAAAATTATAAATCACAAATCTAAAATAAAAAAAATGTTTACAAAAGAAGTTTATACAGAAAGAAGGGATAAATTAAAAGCTGAAATGAATTCAGGAGTAGCTTTGTTTTTAGGAAATAATGAAGCTCCATTTAATTATCCGGCAAACCAATATCATTTTCGTCAGGATAGTAATTTCTTGTATTTCTTTGGTTTAGATTATCCCGATCTTGCAGGTGTGCTTGATATTGATAACAATCGAGATTATATTTTTGGTAATGATGTTGATATGGATGATATTATCTGGATGGGTCCTCAACCTTTAATGAAAGACAGAGCTGCTGAAGTAGGAATTGAAAATACTGCATCTTATTCTGGCCTTTTGGAGTTTTTGAATAATACAATAAAAGAGGGTAGAAAAGTTCATTTTCTCCCAACTTATCGCGGAGAACAAACGATTGAACTTAAAAATCTTCTTGGCTTGTTAACTGCAAGAGTTATTGATTATGTTTCCGAAGAACTTATTAAAGCTGTGGTAAAACTTCGTTCAATAAAAGATAAATACGAAATTGCTGAAATAGAAAAAGCTATAGAAACTGCTTACGAAATGCATACAACTTCTATACGAATGGCAAAAGCTGGAATAGTGGAGCAAGAGATTGCCGGAACAATTGAAGGAATTTCTTTGGCAAAAGGCGGACCTGTTTCTTTCCCGATTATCCTTACTATTAATGGACAAACTTTGCATAATCATTATCATGGAAATACACTTACCGAAGGCAGGTTAATGATAACTGATGCTGGTGCTGAAACTACATTGCATTATGCAAGTGATATTACTAGAACTGTGCCTGTTGGAGGAAAATTCAATCAAAGACAAAAGGAAATTTACGAGATTGTACTGGAAGCAAATATTAAGGCTATTGAAGCAATAAAACCCGGATTAAAATACAGAGAGATTCATTTCTTATCATGCAAAATAATTGCTGAAGGATTAAAAAAACTCGGTATTATGAAAGGCGATATAGAAGAAGCTGTAAAACAAGGTGCTCACGCAATGTTTATGCCTCACGGATTAGGTCACATGATGGGACTTGATGTTCATGATATGGAAGGACTTGGAGAAAATTATGTTGGTTATGATGAAAACACCAAAAGAAGCGAACAATTCGGAACTGCATTTTTACGTCTTGGAAGAGAACTTCAAACAGGTTTCGTTTTAACTGTAGAGCCAGGTATTTATTTTATTCCTGAACTTATTGACCGCTGGAAATCAGAAGGAAAATTTGTTGAGTTTATCAATTACGAAAAAGTTGAAACATATAAAGATTTTGGTGGAATAAGAATTGAAGATGATATTCTGGTAACAGAAAAAGGATACCGTGTACTTGGAAAACCAATACCAAAAACTGTTGAAGAAATAGAAGCTACTGCTGCAGGAAAATAGTTGGAAGATATAAGTCGTAAGACTATGGACCACAGAAAAATATTAACTAATTAATTCGCTAAGCACCTGCAAGGTGCTTAGCGGTTTTTTAGACTATAAATTTTTTAAAAGTTGATTTATGCAATTAGTAAAATTTTTCCAATGGAAAAACAAATTATCTACAAAAATTCCTCAATAAATTATACTGATAAAGGTGAAGGAGATGCAATAGTTTTTCTTCACGGATTTTTAGAATCTTTAAAAATCTGGAATGACTTTTCTGTTGAGCTTTCAAAAAAGTTCAGAGTAATTTGCATTGATTTGCCTGGTTTTGGAAAGTCGGATTTGATTTCCGAAACTCATACTATGGAATTATTTGCCGAGGTAGTTAAATCGGTTTTAGAAAATTTGAATATTGAGAAATGCACAATGTTTGGTCATTCGATGGGAGGATATACAGCTCTTGCTTTTGCAGAAAAATATTCCGAAATGCTGAACGGAATTAGCTTATTTCATTCTAAAACTACACCCGATTCTGATAAAATAAAAGAAAACAGATTACGCACAATTGAAATTGTAAAACTTAACCGCAAAGGTTTTATCAATCAATTTATTTCAGATCTTTTCGCTCCTGCAAATGTTGAAAAATTTCATTCAGAAATAGAACAATTAAAAGAAACCGGAAGACAAACCACAAAAGAAGGTGTTATTGCTGCCCTTAAAGGGATGAAAGAAAGAACGGGAAAACTAAAATTTATAATAAATACTGAATTGCCAATTCAATTTATTGTTGGCAAACAAGACTCAAGAATCCCATTTAATGACATTCTGACTCAGGCAGCACTTCCAAAATTTTCGGAAATAATTATTCTTGGAAATGCCGGTCATATGGCGTATATCGAAGAAAAAGACATTACTCTAAAAGCTGTCAGATGTTTTGCCTTGAAATGTTTTGACAGATAAAACAGTGATAATTTAAAATTGCTACTCACGAATTATTTCGACATCATAATTATTGATGATGATTTTGAAGATGTAAAAATTCATTAAAAGATATTTTAAGAATAAACTAAAAGAGTATAAAATTTGCAGTAATTTTGCATCTGTTTTTGCAAATATATAAATGAGAAAAAGAAAAATCCTAAAACGCCTGTTGATTTGGAGATTACATCATATAAATGACAGAAATTTTATTATGATACTGAGTGTTGTTATTGGAGTGCTTGGTGGTTTGGGTGCTGTTATAATTAAAAATCTTGTACATCTGATTCAAAATCTTCTCACAAACAGTTTTGCCCTTGATTATCAAAATTATCTTTATTTCGCTTATCCCACTATTGGAATTTTAATTGCTGTACTATTTATAAAATATATTGTAAAGCAGCATGTGGGTCATGGGATTCCGAGTGTTTTATTTGCTATTTCAAAAACGAAGGGTATAATCAAAAGGCATAATATTTTTTCTTCCATTTTTACAAGTGCTTTTACTGTTGGGTTTGGTGGTTCGGTAGGTCTTGAAGGTCCTACAGTAGCAACCGGAGCAGCCATCGGTTCAAATCTTGGACAGTTGTTGCATCTCAATTACAAACAAATTATGCTACTTCTTGCTCTTGCGAGTGCAGCAGCAATGGCAGCAATTTTTAAATCTCCTATTGCCGCTGTTGTTTTTGCTATCGAAGTAATTATGATAGACCTTACAATGGCTTCACTTGTGCCTTTGTTAATTGCTTCGGTAACTGCAGTATTAACATCATATTTTTTTCTCGGACAAGCAGTACTTTATCCTTTCGAAATCAAAGAAGTATTTCTTATAAAGGATTTCCCATATTTTATTATTCTTGGTGTGGTAACAGGTTTTGTATCTGTATATTTTACAAAAATGTACATATTTGTTGAGGATACTTTTAAAAGAATAAAAAAATGGCATAACAAGTTGTTTATTGGTGGTCTTGCACTAGGGGTTTTAATATTTTTATTTCCGGCATTTTATGGCGAAGGATACGAAGCCATAAATTCTACTTTGCATGGGGATATTAGTGCTTTATTTAATAATAGTATTTTTTATTCATTTAAGGATAACATATTTATTGTTACTATTTTATTTATTTTAATTGTTCTTTTTAAACCAATTGCAACATCCATTACTTTTGGTGCCGGAGGTATTGGGGGAATATTTGCACCTACTTTGTTTACAGGCGCTTTTACCGGTTTATTCGTTGCCTATGTTTTTAATTTACTGGAAATAGGTCAGGTATCATCAAGTAATTTTGCTTTGGTTGGTATGGCAGGATTAATTGCAGGTGTTTTGCATGCGCCATTAACGGCAATTTTTCTTATTGCTGAAATTACCGGAGGATACGGATTATTTGTACCTTTAATGATTACGGCAACAATTTCTTATGCCACCATAAAATTATTTGTTTCAAATTCGGTTTATACTCATCAGCTTGCCAAAAGAGGAGAGCTCTTAACTCATCATAAAGATAAAGTTATTTTATCGATGATGTCAGTTGGTAGTTTGATCGAAAAGAATTTCTATATAATAAAACCCAAAAACAATTTAGGAGATGTAGTTAAAGTCATTGCTAAATCAAAAAGAAATATTTTCCCTGTTGTTGAAGAAGATGGAACATTCAGGGGTATTGTGAGATTGGATGATATTAGAAATATTATGTTCAACCATGAACTTTATGAGCAGAAAAAGGTTGAACAATTTGCAATTATCCCTGAAAATGTTATTGAACCTTCTGAATTAATGGAAAGCGTAGTTAAAAAATTCCAGGATAGTGGAAAATATAATATTGTTGTTGTTAAGGATGGAAAATATATTGGATTTATATCCAGAGCAAATGTCTTTTCAAAATATCGCAGGTTGATTAAAAACTTTTCCGATCATTAAATTTTTACAAATTTCCTGACCAATTGATGCTTGTTTCCTTCACTAATTCGCAAAAAATAAAATCCATTTGTTAGTTGAGATAATGAGATTGTGGTTTTAAAAACCGGATTTGAAATTGTAAACTTTTGAGAATAAATTTGTTTTCCCAAAAGGGAGATTATTTCTACTTTAAAATTCTTAGTGTTGTTTTTGAAATTTATATTAAGAGATAAACTTTCAATAATAGGATTATTAAAATTAATATCTGCAAAGTTATCTTTTTGAATTTCATCAATAGATAAAGTTTTATCGACTTTAAGTTTTAAAACAACAGGTAAATGATCCGACATATTATAAAGTGCATCCAAAACATCTGAAGGAACGCTTGTATTTGCCGGAGAAGAGTTTAATGCTCCATTATAATGATTGCCATCCTGACCAATTGCTTCGTACGAGTCTGCAATATATTCAATATTATTTGTCCCATTTTGGATGTTCTCGGAAATTAAAATAAAATCATATCTGTCGTCCAAACCGCCACTAGAAGGACAACCGTTAGTGCTTGTGTGAGTAGATTGTGTGTGAATATTTTCGAATGAAGAACTATTATGCCATGTCCCAAGCTGGTCAATCGGGTCATAAAAACAAATATCAAGATTTGTATGATTAACTAAATTCTGAAAAGCTTCTTCTGAACTCGATCGTGTGTTAAAATCACCGGAAAAAATATAGTTATCTGCCACACCAATATTATCAAGATAGTTCATCAGGCGTAAAGTCTCATCAGCTCTTTCTACCAGATTATCAGGATAACTGCCGGCTTTTAAATGTGTGCAGATGCAAATTATAAAAGCTGTGTCGTTTGTTGTCGGAAGATCAATGGAGTTGTAAAATAATTTGTAAATATTAATATCTCTGATATTTGTTGTAACAACATCCTGGCTGTGCAAGCTCAATTTTGTAGAGTTAAAATAAAGCATATTCCCAATATAAGGAGTAGAATAACAGGTCTGCTCTGCTCTTTGAAAATAGGTTGCTCCGTTAACATTTAAAGTATTAACAAGTAAACGATCAGCAATTTCAGGATCACAATCTATTTCATTTACAGTTAAAATGTCAGGATTGAGAAAAGATATTATTGTTTTAAAATAATCATCTTTATCGCCGAGATAATTTGTATTTTGGTCACATCCACCATAATTATTTCCATAATTAAGCAAATTGTAATGCATCATAATTAATGTATCCTGCGCGAAAACTGAAAAAGAAATCAATAATAAAATAATTAAAAAAAATCTTTTCATAAAAAAAATTAATTTAAGATTTCAAAAATCAAAATTTTACCATCAACAAAACAATCTTATTTCCTCGAACTAAAAAATCTAAAACCTAAACTTATTTGTGCACTTTCTTAATAAACTCTTCAACTTCTGGAATCCCACCCTGATAAACCAGGTATCCGTTGTATGGTTCTTTTTCTGTTATTTCATCATTGATAGGTGTAAGCATCATTTCTTTAACTTTAACAGGATCTTCAGTTTGGCCAAGTATCCAACTAAGTTTTACCCAAGCAACTTCAGGAAGCATATTTCCGGCAGGGATAATTCCTTTTGCCATCATATCGCGTCCGGTATCATAAACAAACATGTGAACATAGCCCCAAATAGTTTGCAAAGTCATAAACATGTGAACACCTTTTGCATGAGCACGTTCAATGGCAGGATAAAGCTCTTTGTTAACATGTCCCAATCCTGTTCCAACAATGATTATTCCCTTATAACCTGCGTCAACCATAGCATCAATAATATCTGGTTTCATTCCGGGGTGATAATATAACATAGTTACTTTATCACTAAAATAAGGTAATATTTTTACGTTCCTGTCTTTACGGCGAGGTTTAAAATTTTTGTTGATATGATGAAACTCTGTGGTGCTTATTCTTGCCAAAGGAACATCTCCAATAGTACGGAAAGTTGAACGATATGAAGAATGCATTTTTCTAACTCTTGTTCCTTTATGTAATAATCCGTACTCATCGGAAGTAGGTCCGAACATACAAATCATAACTTCAGCAATATCGGAATGACCTGCAGCTTTCATTGCATGTTGCAAATTAAGAGCAGCGTCAGAACTTGGTCTGTCAGACGATCTTTGAGAACCAACAAGAACAATTGGGACAGGTGAATTTTGAACCATAAAAGTCAAGGCTGCACCTGAATGATGTAATGTGTCGGTTCCATGTCCTATAACTATTCCATCAATACCATTTTCAATTTCTTTTCCTATAGCTTTTGCAAGAGCAATGTATTGTTTTGGACCCATGTTTTCGCTAAAAACAGCAAATACTTTTTCGGTGTCCAAATTACAGATGTCAGCTAATTCAGGAACAGCTCCATAAAGCTCGCCCGGCGAAAATGCAGGAATTACTGCTCCTGTTCTGTAATCCAGGCGAGAAGCAATAGTTCCTCCTGTTCCAAATAATTTTACATGAGGCAATCCCTTGGTTACAGGAAATTGTTTTTCGGGTATTTTGTAATTAGCTTTTTTATAACCCGTTTCTTTCATTGTTTCTATTGTCGAAACATCAAGACCAATATTATAACCAGTAGGTATTTTCATAACGATGTGTTTGGCGTCGTCATTTTCTGATCTGGGAAGTATTGTTCCAATAAATGTTCCACGTGTAGTTTCAATTGTAGCCTGCCCCCACACACGAACATTATATTTTTTTAATATTTTAAGAGCTTCACCTTTATATCCCTGAAATAAATCTGAATTCATATTTTTGTTATTTTCTGATAAATTTTATTTGGTTTTTAAAATTTCTTTTCGCAATTTTCTCAGATCAATATTTCCGATTGCTACTTTCTTAAGTTCTCCCATTATCCATCTGGTCTCATTTTTCTTATTATCTGAAAATTTAATTTCATCAAATTTTTCTTTCAAAAATGGGATATGAGAGAGTATGCTTTCTTTCGAAACTTTTTCAAAATTGATGCTTGTAAGAACTGAATCAAAATCCATTTTAGGATGTTCGTAAACTATAGGAAGCATCTTTTTTGCTAATTCAAAATCAAGTTTGTTTTCTTGAAGATATCTGAACATCGCAAAAATAATTTTGTAGTTAAATTCATCAGGAGGTGTATAATGACCTTCGGTAAATTTTAGTCTGTGACCAAAAAAAGTTCCAATATATTTAGAATCAAGTTTAAGTTCAGTTATTATTCGTTTAATAAGAGGATACAGATTTTTGCTGAAAATATATGTGTAAGTATCTTCAGGAATATTCCATTTTTTCATTTGATTATACCGATCAATAATATCATCAGGAATGTTTTTCCTAAGGGTTTCAATATGATCATTTTCTAATGGTATTGGTGCTGAATCGGTGTCGGGATACATTCTGTTTGCTCCTGGCAAAACCCTTTCGAAAATAGTAGTGCCGTTTTCAAAAGATTTTCTTGTTTCATTTGGAACACCATCAAATGCCATAATACATCTTTCTTCAATTGTCTCGAGTGCAGTTTTAATATCATCTTCCGATGCCCAAAAAATTATCTGTGCATCATTTTCCTGAGCTTTCAAAATAGTACAAATTGAATCCATGTCCTTGTCGGAAATTTTAGCTTCAAGCTCTTCCGAATGTGTCATATTTGGTTTTTCGATGCAAGCAATAACTTTTAATCGATCAGAAATTTCGTTTGCAAAAATTTGTCCGGGTTGAGTAAAATGAGAAAGCATTCCTTTAAATCCGGGTAAATTGACAGCAATTATTTTGTGATTATCATTTTCGGCATCAAGCAAATGCTGATAAGAAAAATCATAAGAATGAAAATCCAAAACTTCATGATTGAACTTCCATTTTGAAGTATCCTCGATTTTTTTATTTAATTCATCTTTAATATGTAATAATGCCCATTGTCTAAAAACTTCGTTATGTGTAAGTTCCGGTATCCATTTTGTGTGAGAAACACCTTTAATTTCTACTCTTGTACCACCAATACAACTTACATTAACATCCTGACGACCTGCACCAATTCCTGTTCTAACTTTTCCTGTACTTCTATTTAAAAATCTGATATAATCACAAGCTTCTTTTACCTCATCGGGATTTAAACAATCAGGGTAAGTTACTGTTTCTATTAATGGCATTCCTAGCCTGTCGGTTTTGTAAACTCTTGTGTGCCCGATATCAGAAATCTCACGACATGCATCTTCCTCAATACTCAACTGAATTAATCTAACCTTTTTGTTTTTCAGTGGAATTTCACCTTCAACACCAATAATTGCAGTTCTTTGAAATCCTGTTGGGATACTACCGTCAAGATATTGTTTTCTGGTAATATGAACCTCTCCAACGATATTTAATTTGGATAAAAGAGAAATCTCAATTGAAATATCCAAAGCGTTTCGGTTAATTGGAAATGGTGGAGTATCATCAACTTCATAAGTACAGGTGGTTTCATTATTTAACCTGTAAATAATATTTTTTCTTGTTTTGAATTCCATCAAAGCAGTCCCATCATATTCACCCAACTCACTTAAAGTTGGACGCATGTGTCGGATAACTTCTGCGTTATAATCATCGTCTTTGTTGTATTTTCCTGCCGGACAACGACAAAAAAGTTTTTTATCTGTTAATAATTGCTGATGAACTTCTAATCCTGATTTAAAACCAATAATATCATAAGTTTCCTGAGTAGCTTCCTTTCGGGGAACATAATTTACTATCTTTTTTGTTTTAATATAATTTTGTTTAGGATCAAATTTCTTTACTGCTGTTTTTTTTGCAGAGCTCTTTGTATTGGAATTTTTATTTTGCATTTCTCTGAAAATGATCAAATGATTTATTTTTTTTACGCGGCAAATGTAAGGATATTATAAAAATCATTAAAGGAATTTTGAGAAAAAATGTTTTTGAGTGTATGTTTTGTTTCTCTTTGAGCCTTTTACTAAATCACATCTTGCAATAATCATTATTTTGCCCCAGTTTGTAAGTCGAAAATTTATTGCTTGTTAAGTACTAATCCATTTGGAAGAGTGTATTCCCCAGAATAATACATCCCATTATAATAACTATCCCACTTGCCTGTTATATTAAAACTGGTAAATGAACCATTAAATGTATATGATGAGCCAGATGATAACTTTTGTATATTAATAGAAGAACTGCTAATAATTGCTTCCAAATTAAAAATAGGCGAAACAAGTGGTACATAACCATTATCAAATCCGCAGTTTGTAGCTATAGGTTGAAAATTTGATGTAGTAAAACTCATTGTTATGTTAACTTTATTTTCATCATTTGGATTTTCTTCAATAACCCATGTAACTACCCAATCTGCAGTTCCTACATCTACAATATTAACAAAATCACAAAAATCAGTTTTGTATGTAAATTCTACAGGAGAAATTGTTTTCCATGTTCCAACAAGATTTCTGACTGGTGTAAGAGGAGGATTATCTTTTTTACAACCTGAAATAATCATTAATAACAGTCCAAGTATTAAGGACATCAAAATCAATTTTTTCTTTTTCATAATTTCATCAATTTTTTCTTTTTCTACTTACCGCCCGCTTGTTTTTTGATTCTTTATGCGTGCCTTGAATTGTAAAGGTAGAAGTAATATTATTAATAGCAATAAAATTTCTTTAATTTAACTTAAGAATGACTAAAATTTGAAACGAAGCAAATCCGTATGGATGAGCTAAAATGACTAAAATTTATTATTTTTGGAAAAAGAAAAAGCCAACAAATGAATAATAAAGAAAATGCCAAAGAGAAAATTTCCCGACTTGTTAAGCAATTTGACGAACATATTGACGAATATAAAAAAGGAAACTATAATGAACATCAAACAAGAATTGATTATATAAATCCTTTCTTTAAAGCTCTCGGATGGGATATGGATAACCACCAGGGACTTGCAGAAGCTTATCGCGAAGTTATTCACGAAGACAAAATAAAAATAGGTAGAACCACAAAAGCTCCCGATTATTGTTTCACGGTTTACGGACAAAGGAAATTTTTTGTCGATGCCAAAAAACCTTCCATAAATATAAAGGGAGATATTTCTCCGGCATATCAGGTGAGACGATACGGTTGGAGTGCCAAACTACCTGTTTCTATTGTTACCGACTTTGAAGAGTTTTCTATTTACGACTGCACAAAAAAACCGAATCAAACAGACAAAGCTTCTGTTTCACGTATCAAGTACATAACTTACGATAATTATCTTGAAGAATTTGATTTTTTATGGGACACCTTTGCACAAGAAAATATTTTGAAAGGCAGGTTTGATAAATTCGTTAAAAGCGACACAAAGAAAAGAGGAACCGCTGCCGTTGATGATGAGTTTCTGCAATCAATTGAAGAATGGCGAAAATATCTTGCAACAACAATTGCCTTGCGAAATAAATCCCTCAACGAAGAAGAGATAAATTTTGCCGTTCAGAGAAACATTGACCGCATTATATTTTTACGAATATGTGAAGACAGGGGAATTGAACGATACGGCGACTTGAAAAATGTTACAAGAAATGGCAACTACTACCAAAACCTTTTCGGGCTTTACCGCATTGCTGATGACAAATACAATTCGGGACTTTTCGATTTTAAAAATGACAATATCACTTCTTCTCTTACGGTTGATAACAAAGTTGTGAAAAATATTATTAACGAGCTTTACTATCCTGTTTCTCCATACGAATTCTCTGTTTTACCGGCAGATATACTCGGAAGTGTTTACGAACGCTTTCTCGGCAAAACCATCCGACTGACTAAAGCCCATTATGCTAAAATTGAGGAAAAACCCGAAGTACGCAAAGCCGGAGGTGTTTATTATACCCCAAAATATATTGTTGATTATATTGTTGAAAACACTATCGGAAAACTTGTAAAAAATAAAAATCCAAAGGATATCGAAAAAATAAAGATTGTTGACCCGGCATGCGGTTCAGGTTCATTTCTTATCGGAGCTTATCAATATTTGCTTAATTGGCATTTGCAATACTACATTAAAACTCCTCCACAAAAGAAAAAGGATAATCCCTTAACACCCGATGGAAATCTTACCACTGCTGAAAAAAAACGTATTCTGCTCAATAATATTTACGGAGTTGATATTGACGCACAAGCTGTGGAAGTTACAAAATTAAATCTCCTGCTTAAAGCGTTGGAAGGTGAAACAAACGCCTCCGTTAGCAAACAGTTGACTTTTTTTAACGAAAGAGTGTTGCCAAATCTGGGTGATAATATTAAATGTGGTAACTCACTTATAGGTACAGATTTTTATGATAACCAACTTGAGTTGTTTCCTGAACAGATTAAAAAAATAAACGCTTTTGATTGGGAAATTGCTTTTCCTGAAATATTTGAAAATGGTGGCTTTAATGTTGTGATTGGGAATCCGCCGTGGGTCTCTCTTACTGGAAGGTTTGGAAATGATATAATTAGTAATGAGGCTTTAAAATACCTGGTTGTTAAATATAAAGGTAATACATATATGCCTAATCTTTATGAATATTTTGTTCAAAAAAGTTTAGATGTTGTAATAGAAGGTGGATGTTTTTCATTTATTGTTCCTGATAGATTAGGATATAATAGCCAATTTAAAAATTTGAGAGAAAGAATATTAAAAGATTTTAATATTGATGAACTAATATATAAAGCACCTTTTCCCAATATTGTAACTGATACTTTAATTTTTAGATTTTCAAAAGGAAAGAATATAAATAATGAAATTATTGTTGGAGAATATGGTAAAAACACTCAAAATAAATCTATAACAGAATATTTGAATGATCCGGAATATAAATTTTACTATGAGCAAAGTGATGAAATCGGTAAAATTCTACAAAAAATATACGATAATTCAAATACAAAAGCTTTGAAGGAACTTGTTCAGAGCACTTCAGGATTTGGAGGAAAATCATCGGTTATTACAGATATGATTGTAAATCCAAAACAAATCAAAGTATATAGAGGTAGAAGTATTCAGAAATATTCTATTGTCAAGGATTTTTATTTCGAGTTTGTTAAAAAAAATATTACAGGCAGAACTACAGACCCCAAAAAGCTGGGAGCTAAAGAGAAAGTTCTATTTAGAAAAACAGGCATACCAATAATTGCAACATACGATGATAGCGGAATATTTGTTGAGCAATCTCTTTACTTTTTATTTAATAACATATCTAATCTGTCTCTAAAATATTTCACAGCTTTAATTAATTCCAACATATTCAATTTTATATATCTCAATAAACTGGTTACAAACAGAGATAGCACACCTCAAATCAAAAAAGTAGATTTAGATACTTTTCCTGTTAGAATAATAAATTTCTCAAACTCAAAAGAAAAGCAAACCCACGATACCATCGTCTCGCTCGTTAATAACCTCCTAAATCTCAACAAAGAACTACAAATCACAAAACTTGATAACCAGCGTCAGCAAATCCAGCGAGCCATTGCACATGCCGAAAGCAAAATTGATGAGTTGGTTTATGAGCTTTATGGGTTGACGGAGGAGGAGATTGGGATAGTGGAGGGTTTGGAATGATTGAAATTTATTATATTTGTTGGGAATTGAAATTGAATTTTTTTTATAAACAAGTAGCATTCATTGTAAAAAGCCGCAATACTTAAATGAATGAATTGATAAAAATATCAGAAGAAAAAGTGGTACGAGTCCAAGCAGTAAAAAGTATTTTTACAGTTTCGGCTACTAAAGGAGACATCACGACAAAGTTTGATATTACTGGAATATCAATTATTCCACAATTCATAGAGATTAAACCTAATGATATTAGAAACTCAATCATTAATAAAGAACAAACTAAAGGGGGAACTGACAACATTGAAAAATATACAAGGAAAGGAATATATATTGTCAATATTAGAGATTATTCATCTAACGAAATTCAATATCTTTCAAGGTATATTTCAAACAAATTACTTTCCGAAATATGGACTTTATTAACAGCAAGAAATACAAAACCTTTTACAATATCGTTGAAAGATAAAAAAGTAAAGGAAATCATTCTTGAAGAGAATAGTAATATTTTTAAAAACGAGAATGAATTTGATATTTTCTGCTCAAAATATGGATTGTCTATTAAGAGCTTTATCGAACCAGCAAATTTCTCTGAATTAGATATTAAATTAAAAGAAGTAGAAGCAAGGTTTGATTTAGAACAGTTTTTTGCACGTCGATACTTATTCTGTTACACATTAATTGAAAAACTCAAAAAAAGAATTTCAGAATATATTTCAAATGGTAATCAAATAAATGCTGAAAAACTTAACCTAGTAAATCTTTGGATTGAAAGAATAAACCAAAAACTTGAAGTTCTAAAACATTTTAAAGATTATTATAAACTTTATGATATTCCAAAGTTCGACAATAAGATAGAAATTAAAGATTCCAATAATGTTAATATAATAAGTGGAAATCTATTAGATTCAAAAATCACTCAGGAATCAAATAAGAGTTCAAATACAGAATCAAAATTTTCAAAACGAGTTAGTTTCTGGATGTTTATAATCGTGGCACTTGGATTAATAGTGACAATTATAATCAATTGGGACAAAATATTTTAAAATGAAAATGAATTGGGCATAATGCAAGTCGGTAAAATTGACTTTGTGATGAATTGATTAAAATGATGGAAAAATTTAAGTAAAAACGAATTTATAAAACGAAATACGGTTTGATACGTCGGACACGTGCCACATCACGCTTGTTATTACCAATTTTAATTAAAATAATACACAATCAATATGAATGAGCAAAAATACTCAGTAAATCAGCATTTAATTGAAACGATTATCACTTGGGTAAAATCAGGTGAAATTGCAATACCTGAAATTCAAAGACCTTTTGTGTGGGATTCTACGCAAGTAAGAGATTTAATAGATAGTTTATATCAAGGTTATCCTGTTGGATATATTATTGCATGGAGAAACCCGAATGTTCGACTAAAAGATGGAACTATATCAGAAGGCAAAAAAGTACTGATTGACGGACAACAAAGAGTTACAGCCTTGACAACCGCAATTCTTGGACAAAAAGTTATAAATAAGAATTATCGAAAAATCAAAATACAAATTGCGTTTAATCCAATAGAAGAGAGATTTGAAGTTTTAAACCCTGCAATAACAAAAGACCGGAAATGGATTGATGACATTTGTCCAATTATAACAAATGAAGTCAGGTTATCTAAGGTAATCCGAAATTACTGCGAACAAAATCCGGAAATTGATGAAGAAATAGTAGAGGATGTACTTGAAAATTTAAAAGCATTAGTAAAAAAACAAATTGGTTTAATTGAACTTGCCGGTGATTTAGATATTGAAAAAGTAACGGAAATTTTTATTAGGATTAATAGTAAAGGTGTACAGTTAAGCCAAGCTGATTTTGTTATGTCCAAAATTGCTTCAGATGAGGAATATGGTGGTAATGTACTCAGAAAATGTGTTGATTATTTTAGCCATTTAGCAGTTGCACCTGAATTTTATGCAAATATTGAATCACTTGACAAAGACTTTGTATTAACTGAATATTTCCCCAAAATTGCTTGGTTAAAAAATGAAAATGACGATTTATATGACCCAAGTTACAAAGATGTTTTAAGGGTTGCATTTACTTTCAAATTTGCACGTGGTCGATTAAGTGATTTAGTAAGTCTTTTATCTGGCAGAAATTTTGAAACTCGTGATTATGAGGCAGAAATAGCAAAAGAATCATATTCTATATTAAAAAAAGGAGTGTATGATTTTATAAATGAAACAAACTTCAAAAGGTTTGTAATGATTATCAAATCAGCAGGTTTTGCTGATAAAAAATTAATTCGTTCCCAAAACACATTGAATTTTGCGTATATTCTTTACCTGAAATTGAGAGAGCAAAATTACAATCCTGCTTTAATTGAAACATACGTAAAAAAATGGTTTATACTGTCAATTTTAACAGGACGTTATTCAAGTTCACCCGAAAGTAAGTTTGACTTTGACATAAAAAAAGCAAATACTGAAGATTTTGGAGATTATTTACGAGAAATCGAAAAGGCAGAGTTGTCAGATGCATTTTGGACAGCAGGTCTTGTTCAAAGTTTGAATACATCTGTTGCAAGTAGTCCTGTTTTTAATGTGTTTCTTGCATCGCAATGTAGATTTAATGATAAAGGTTTTATCTCAAAAGCAATTACCATCAAAGATTTAATAGAGCAAAGAGGAGATGTTCATCATATATTTCCTCGGGATTATTTAAAAAAGCAAGGACTGCAAAGGGGACAGTACAATCAAGTAGCAAATTATGTTTATACTCAAAGCGAAGTCAATATTAAAATCGGGAAAAAAGCACCAAACGAATATTTTACTGAAATTAAAGAACAATGTAATGGAGATGAATTAAAATATGGCGGAATAACAGAAATGAATGAATTGCTTGAAAATATGAAACAAAACTGTATTCCAACAAGCATTTTTGATATGACCATTGAAAATTACAATGACTTTATTATAGAAAGACGAGAATTAATAGCAAAAAAAATTAGAAACTATTACGAAACGATATAAGAAAAAAACTGGCGGTAATCGTAAAACCAAGACCCACGAGGTTTTCTTAACCAAAAGATTATCAGTATGCTGTTTTAAAGAAATCCAATAGAATAAACCTCGCGGGTCTTTTTGGATAGACCATTCAGAAAACAAAATTGATGAGTAGATAAAATTCATGAATTTTATCTACAATACGGATTGACGGAGGAGGAGATTGGGATAGTGGAGAATGGGTAAAAATTTAAAAAATTACAACATGACCCTATATCGGAACAAATACCGTGCAGAATCAAACAGGTGGCAATTTTGGGATTATTCTGAACCTGCATCATATTTTATTACAGTATGTGTACAGAATAAAAAAAATGTATTAGGCGAGATAGAAAACCATAAAATGGAATTGTCAGATGCAGGAATAATTGTATCGGATTATTTTGCAGAAATTCCAAAATATCACAAACGTATTATTTTAGATAAATGGATTGTCATGCCTAATCATTTTCATTGTATTATTAAATTGGGTGATTATGATTTTGACAATGGGGTTTCGGTTATTGGGAATGTAGATAAAATTCATGAATTTTATCTACGGTACAATCAAACAAAACCATCAGAAAATGATATAAAACAATACCGAAAATTACGCAGGAAAATGTTAATCCCAATGATTATGGGTAAATTTCAGATGCAAACGTCAAAACAAATAAATATTATCAATATTACACCCGGAAATAAAAATTGGCAAAACAATTACCACGACCATGTAATTAGAAATGACACAGAATATAAACATATTAAACAATACATTAAAAATAATTCTATGAATTGGAAAGATGATAAATTTTACAAATAACAATTGTTTAATCCAATCAATCCGGCTGGTGTTCGTTTGTAACGAGTGCCAAATACGCCGGCAATTCCAACGAGCAATAGACCACGCAGAAAACAAAATTGATAAGTAGATAAAATTCATGAATTTTATCTACATTATGGGTTGACGGAGGAGGAGATTGAGATAGTGGAGGGTTTGGAATGAATGAAATTTGTTATATTTGTTGGGAATAAATATTGGGAAATTTTAATTTTATGTAAACGAGTTAGCAGCAATTTATAAATGAGGAAGATTACAAATAGCAAGTCAATTTCCGAGAATCAAGATAATCTTGGATTTTTAATTAATGGTTTTCTATCTGAACTGAAAGTTGATTCTTTTAAAAATCAAAAAAAAATATTAGAGGTTTGTCATGTCGGAAAATTTTTAATGTTTTTTGAAAACAATCTCCAAATTGAAAAACTAAATGAAGAACCTGATTTTATTCTTACAGATAATCATACTCTAATCGCTTTAGAGCATCAGATTGTTGTTGATCAAGAATCAAAGGAAAAAGAAGGATTTTTTCATAATTTGTGTAAGCTTGCTGAGAAAAAATTAAGAAAAGACAAGGATTTACCGAATTTCTTAGCAAACATCTATATTCATCCATACTTTAAAGGGAAATTAAAAGATAAAAGAAAACTTATCGATGAAATCTGTTTATTGGTAAAACGCCATGTTCTAGGAAATGAACTATTAGAAAATAATATTATTTATCATATATCTTCAATGAAACATTCACAAATAAACCTTAGTCCAAATCTTGGTGCTTGGTGGCAAAAAGAAATCAATGAAGAAATAATCCAGAAAGCAGTGCTCAAAAAAGAAAAGAAGATTGATGCATATATTTCAAATACAGGATTACCTCAGTGGTTGCTCTTAGTTATTGGTGGAATTGGTGAAAGTTCATACAGGTTTGAAAATGATTTTGAACCTAAATTAGATACTAAATTTGAAAAAGTTTTCTTACTTGAAGACTTTTATAATAATTTATATGAATTAAAATAAAACTGCTGCTAATAGTCGGTTTAGTGCTTCTTAGAGAAATTATTTAATAGATTGCAACATTGGAAATATTAAGAAAAATAATACTTAAAACCAAGCTACTGGTCGTAGCTGCAAAACGTTACTACAATACAAATAAATAATCCACAAAAAATGATTTTAAAAACTAAATCAGTAGAAATTTCCGATGAACCTTTAGGTTGCCAGATAATATTTTCTGATACGGAATCTCAATTTGAAAATGAGGATGAAGAATATATTTTAATTCAAAAATTCTTTGATGATGATATAGACGAGATAGAAAATTATTGCTATATCGAATCGCATGAAGAAAATATAACCGGACATTACAACAAACTGGAAGCGATTTTAAAGAAAAATTATTTAGAGTTAAAATTGAAGAAAAGAATTGTAAAAATATATTTTGAGATTGAAGAAAAACAATTCAATGAATTGAAATCTGTTTTGAAAATAATTTTATACGATTTGGGAGAAATAGAATTGGATTGAAATAATCGGGATTCAGAATTTATGGCTCAATTATGAGAGAAAAAATTGTAAAAGAATGATTCATTAATTTTGAGGTCGCAATTTTCGTCCTCAAAAATTTTAGAAAAAAAATCATGAAAGAATAATTTTGAAAAATCATATATTTAACTAAGTGGTCACAATTTGTGACCACTTATTAAATTAACAATATGGAAAAAACTTTAGTAAAAGCTGATTACCAATCTTTAATATTTGAGTTTCGTGCTTATAAAGTAATGGTTGACGCTGATTTAGCAGCATTATATGAAACTGAAACAAAAGTATTAAAACAGCAAGTAAAAAGAAATATTGATAGATTTCCTGACGACTTTATGTTTCAACTTACCAGAGAAGAAAAGGAACAACTGGTAACAAATTGTGACCGCTTATCTAATTTAAAGCATTCAAGCGTAAATCCATTAGTATTTACCGAACAAGGAGTAGCAATGCTTTCGTCAGTATTACGTTCTAAAAAAGCAATTTCTATTAACATTGACATTATGAGGGCTTTTGCAAAATATAGAGCATTGTTAATTAAAAATCAAGACATAGGTTCTGAAATCAGAATTTTAGATGATAAAATTAATAAGGTATTCAAATTTCTACTTGACAAAATTGATGCTTTACATCAAAATCAAATTGAAGAAAAACCAAGAAAAAGAATGGGCTATAAAAACTTTGATAATGAATAATTAACGAAGAATTGCAATGCACAAAACTTGATAGCCAGCGTCAGCAATTCCAACGTGTAATAAACCACGCAGAAAACAAAATTGATGAGTAGATAAAATTCATGAATTTTATTTACTACAATGTTTTAACCGAAGAGCAAATTGATAAGGTTGTTAAAAGGATTGGGAAGTTTTATAGGTAGAATGTTTATTTCTCATAAAAATGCATTTCAATAATATACTCAAACACATTTTTGGGAAGAAAATATTTCATATCTTTTCCAGCTTTAATTCCATGGCGTATAAAACTTGAAGATATTTCAACCATTGGAGCATTAATGATTTTGATTTTTGGATGATCTTTGTATTTTCCAAGACCGGAATCAGGTCGTGGATAAACATAAAACTCATATTGATTTAGCAGCTGATCGTAGTTTTTCCATTTATGAAAACTGTGAAAAATATCAGTCCCGGAGATCAGTACAAATTTGTTTTCTGGATATTTATCAAAAAGATAAGTAAGTGTGTCGATAGTGTATGAAGGTTGCGGCATTTTAAATTCAATATCACAGGCTTTGAATTTTGGTTCATCTTCGATGGCAATTTTAACAAGTGCCAAGCGATGATGGTCGGCAAGTAAAGTGTTTTTCTTTTTTAGTGGATTATGTGGAGAAATAACAAACCAAATCTCTGAAAGATCAGAAAACTCAAGTATGTATTTTGCAATCATTAAGTGCCCGATGTGAATTGGATTAAACGATCCGAAAAATAATCCTGTTTTTTTTGTTATTGAACTCATGTTGGTTTATTTTTTCTTTTTCAAGTTTTTTATGTCTGCTTCAATTTCTTTCAGGCTTTGCTCTTTTTGTGATTGGTTTTGTTCTTCTTTCAGCTTTTTATATTCCTTTAAACGTTGTGTTGCCCAAATACGAAACTGTGTTCCTTGTTGTGATTTTACGCGATACCCTACTGAAATAATTACATCAAGGTTATAATAGTTTACATCTCTTTCTTGTGTTTTTCTATGTATAGCACCGTGTTGAGTGGTATGTCGGAATTTCCGACATACCAATTTTTCGTCTAATTCTCCCTCTGTAAAAATATTTGCTATATGTTCAGTAATTGTACTTCTGCTTTTGCCAAACAATAAAGCCATTTGATTTTGTGTTAACCAAACCGTTTCATCTTGTAACTGAACATCTATTTTGATGTTTCCTGATGAGTTTTGATATATAAGTATTTCTCCTTTTTTGTCCATAATGTAGGTTAATTAGTATTTTGGGCTTTACGGGACAAACAATATTTTCCCACCCGACATATTCGAAAGATATTGTCTCATACCTTTTATCACATTATCAAATTTATATGTTTTTTGAATTACGGTTTTCATTTCACCCTTAATAATCATTTGTTGTAGTTCTTCTGAAATTCTCTGAAATTCACCAATGTTTATTTTCGTTTCTATCCATTGGTTTAGATTAAAACCAGATATTATTTTGTTTTTAAATATAATATCCAAAACTCCAACTTTGCTGATTGGTTTTGCCGACAGTCCGCCATAAACAATAATTTCACTTTTTGGAGGCATGGAATTAAGTATTTTCCCGGAAAGGTCACCTCCTACTGCATCAAAAGCAGTTGTGGCATATAATAGATGGGCAGTTTCTTTTAGGTCTTTTTCAAAATCATCATCATTTGAATTTAAAACATATTTCTCACCAAGTTCGATTAATTCGTCAATCTGCTCTTTTTTTCTAACAATATTAATAACATTGATATTATTCGCTTTTGCAAGAACTTGAACAAATCGAGCTACCTGACCAGCGGCTGCATTAAGTATTATTGCAGGGCTGATATTTTTTCTTGCAGTTTCGTAAAGGCCGTATGCGGTAAAAGGATTTATTGCAAAGCAGGCAACTTGTTCAATTTCCATTTTCTCGTCGACGGGAATACAATTATTAGTCTTTGTAACAAAATATTCTGCCCATATTCCGTGAGAATCTTCTTGGGTGAAACAACTGACTTTTTTCTTAAATAATTTTTTTGCTTTAGCTGAATCGCCTGTAGAAACTACTGTTCCGGCTCCTTCAAAACCCGGAACCGAAGGTAAAGTTTTAACAATATTATATCCACCTTGCAAAAAAGCTATGTCGGATGGATTGCAAGGAGTAGCCTCAATTTTTATAAGTACTTCGTCTTTTTGGGGAATTGGAATAGGAATTTCTTCAACTTTTAAGCTTAACATTGCCCTCAAAACATTTTGGTTATATGCAGGTAATATTACTGCTTTCATAGTTTTATTGTTGGGTTGTTTCGTTGTTGGATTGTGCATAATTACACTGTTACACTGTTACACTGTTACATTGTTGAATTTAGAAACTCAATAATACTTTTTTTAGTTTCCCCAACCGCAACCTTCAAATTATCATTAACAATTATTTTATCATATTTTTCGGCAAACGAAAGTTCATGATTTGCTTTATTAATTCGTTTTTTCAGACTTTCTTCCGACTCTGTTGCTCTTCCTTTCAGTCGTTCTTCAAGAACTTCTTGAGAAGGTGGTTTGATAAAAATTGCAAAAGATTTTTCTTTGTAATACTTTTTAATATTCAGTCCGCCTACAACATCAACATCAAAAATTACAAAATTTCTTTTGCTCCAGATCCTTGTGATTTCAGATTTTAAAGTTCCGTAAAACTGATTGTGATAAACTTCTTCCCATTCCAGAAATTCATCATTCTTTATTTTTGTTTTAAACTCATCAACAGAAAGGAAATAATAATCTCTTCCATGAGTTTCATTCTCTCTTTTCGGGCGACTGCAGGCAGAAACTGAAAATTCAAGTTTAAGATTTGAATTTAATAGTTGTTTAACTATTGTGGTTTTTCCTGCTCCTGAAGGAGCTGAGATTATTATTAATTTCTCGTTCATGCTAAAGAATGTTAAATAATTGTTCTTTTATCTTTTCCAGTTCATCTTTCATCTGGACAACAATTTTCTGAATATCTACATCATTTGCTTTCGAACCCAAAGTGTTTATTTCTCTTCCAATCTCCTGAGAAATAAAATTTAGTTTTTTCCCAACCGATCTTTCTTCTTCTATTGTTTCAAGGAAATATTCACAATGTTTTTTGAGCCTTACTTTTTCTTCTGTAACATCAATTTTTTCGAGATAATAAATTATTTCCTGCTCAAGTCGATTCTGGTCAATATTTTTGTCATTAGCAAAACCCACAAGATTTTTATTAATTCTTTCTCTGATTGTATTTATACGTTTTTCTTCGGATTGTGGAACTTCATCAAGCAGATCAAGAATGTTGTGAATTTGTTTTTTTATGATTTTTTCAAGCGAATTACCTTCTTGTTTTCTGAATTCGTTCAGCAAATTAATGCTTTCCAGAATAGCCTTTTTTATTTCTGTCCATTCATTTGGGTCAATTGAATTAATTTCCGGTTTCATAACATCCGGCAAATTCACGATAAGTGGCAAATAAGCGTTAAAATTTTTCTGATCGATTTCTTCAGCAACAGATAAAAGTTCTTTGTAATAAGTTTTCGCCAAATCTTTGTTAAAAGAATAATTTGATGATTCACTTGTTTTTTCCATAAAGATGCTGAGATCAATTTTTCCCCGTTCAAGTTCTGATGAAACCAAAGAACGGATAACCATTTCCTTTTCTTTGATAGCTCCCGGAATGCGGGTGTTTAAATCAAATTGTTTACTGTTTAGTGATTTTATTTCAAATGTTATCTTTTTGTCGGGAAGCTCCAAAACGGTTTTCCCAAAACCTGTCATCGATTTCATAATAATTGATTTTTATAAATAACAAAGATAAGCATCATTAGCTTAACAGAAAGGGAAGAGAATAATAACAAATTTAATATTTAAGATTTTATATTTGAAGTGTGCTGATATACAAAAGTTATTTTTATATTTGTAATGAAACAAATAATCTTATTATATTGGAAAAAATTCTTGAGCCATATCATCTTTTTCATGACCCAATCAGGTATTACTTTTCAATGCTTGAAGATATCAGGAACGCAAAAAAAAGCATTTACATAGAAACATACAGAATCGGAAATGATTCAATTGGGGTGAAATTTAAAGACTTGCTTACAAAAAAATGTAAAGAAGGTCTTGATATTAAAATTCTTATTGATTCGTGGGGTGCAGGTTCTGTTAATCATTCGTTTTTTTCTGAATTAATTAAGGAAGGAGGGAAGGTTCGTTTTTTTGAAAAGATAAAACTTAATTTAGATTTTTTTACCAGAGGGCATAAACGTAATCACCGAAAAATGATTGTTGTTGATAATGAGATTTTGTATATAGGTTCATCAAATATTACAGAATATAACATGAACTGGAGGGAGTTGGTGTTAAGGATGAAAGGTGATATTGCTTTTACTTTAAAAAAAATTATTAATCAGGATTATCGAATTTACAAAAAGTATGTTTTTGACAAGAGAAGATATTCAAGACCGATAAAATATGATAATTTTAAAATAATAAGAGAAGTTCCTTCAATTACTATACAACGGACAAAAAAGGAATATGAAGAGTTAATTAAAAATGCAAAAAAGCAAGTTATTATTGAAACCCCATATTTCCTTCCCGGATTTTTATTAAGAAAAGCATTGATGGACGCTGCAAAAAGAGGTGTTGATGTTAAAATAATTATCCCTAAACATTCGGATGTGAATTTGGTTGATGTGCTTAGAAATAATTATCTTGGAATAATTCATAAAAGTGGAGTTAAGATTTTGTATTATCTCCCTCATAATCTACATGCGAAATTATTAATGATTGACGAAGAAATATTCTCAATAGGTTCGTTAAATTTTGATTATCGCAGTTTTAGATATATGTACGAAATATCTTTAATCGGAGAAGAAAAAGAAATCATTAAACAGCTTAAAATTCATGTTGCCGGAACAATTAAAGAAAGCAAAAAATTTGATTATGAACACTGGAAACGCCGTCCTATGATTAGCAGATTCTTCGAATGGTTGCTCCTTCCGATAAGGCATTTACTATAATCTTGTTTCGAGGATTCAGGTTTTAAAAAATCGATTCTATCACGAATTTAATAATTTGCGTATTTCCATTATGATAACAGTTGAATAAAAATTTTATCCTTCCAAAATTCTTAATAAATCATCATTAATATAAAAGACTTCTACTCCGTCCTTTTTTGGTCTTAATATTTTATTTGTTACCAATTCATTTAAATATTTTGTCAAAGTTGTTCTTGAAGTTTTACCAAGAATATTTCCAATAATTTGAGGTTTTATATATGGCTGACTAAATATTGCTTCATTTAATTCTTTGTTATACCACTTAATTCTTTTTTGTGAATATTCAAGTGTGCTTTCCATTTGTTCAAGAATTTCATTGATCAAAGTATTTGTCAAAACTGATGTTTTTTCAACTGCTTCCAGCATAAATGTTATCCAGTTTTCCCATGAACTTCTTTGTGTTACTGCTCCAATTTTATAATAGTAATCTTCTTTATTTACAATAATAAATTTCGACAAATAAAGTGTTGGTTGTGATAATAGTCCTTTATTTATCAGATACAATAAATTTAGAATCCTTCCGGTTCTGCCATTGCCATCCTGAAATGGATGTATTGCCTCAAATTGATAATGAGCAATACACATTTTCAATAATGGATCAGATGGAAATTTCTCATCATCATTAAGGAACTCTATTAGGTTATCCATTAAATTTTCAATTACATCTTCTCCCCGTGGAGGAGTAAAAATAACTTCTCCTGGTCTGAAATCACTTTGACCTCTTTTTATTACAACTTTTGCTTGTGGTGGTCGGAAATCTGAATTACTTTCCTTAATTTGTTTAAATATATTTTTTATCAGATGAATGTCTATTGTTCTGTTTTGTTGTAAATAGTTATAACCAGCCCAAAGAGCTTCTCTGTATTTTAAAACTTCCTTGGTTGAGGCATTTATGTTATTTTCTTTTTTGGTTTGTGAAATAGCTTTATATAACTCATCTTCTGTAGTAAAGATATTCTCTATTTCCGTTGAAGTTTTTGCCTCCTGTAATGCAATTGTATTAACAAGCATAAAAGGATTAGGTAGTCTGTTAATATTCCCGTTTACTGTAGCAAGTGCTCTTGAGGCTGCCACCAATTTCTTAAGCACTTTTGGATTATTATCTAAGTCCTTATCTGGAGGAAGAAAAGGTAAACTATTATAAGGGATTTTTCTGTCAAATTTTTGTTTTTCCATATCTGTCCAATTATTTTGCTTTTCTGAACACATTGCAAATATATGTCCAATTTATGAAATAAACAAAACAATTCGTTCATTATTTTTGAATTTCTGGACAGATTGTAAATGTTGGTTTAGTATACTTTGGATAAAAAGAAATTATTAAACAGCTTAAAATTCATGTTGCCGGAACAATTAAAGAAAGCAAAGAATTTGATTATGAACACTGGAAACGCCGTCCTATGATTAGCAGATTTTTCGAATGGTTGCTCCTTCCGATAAGGCATTTACTTTAGTTTAATAGAGATTACAGTTTTATCAGCTTAACAATTTCAGTTAAATGCTTTTCATCAGTTTCATCAAAAGCTTCTGCATTAACTGAATCAATATCAAATACAGCGATTAAATTTTTCTGAGAATCAAAAACCGGTAATACAATTTCGGCTTTGGTTTCGGATGAACAGGCTATATGAAAGTCCAGTTTTTCAACATCTTTTACAATCTGAGTTTTTTTTTCGCTGGCACATTTACCGCAAATACCTCTGTCGAAACTTATTTTCAGACAGCCATGTCCTCCCTGGTATGGACCAACTTTAAGAGTGTTTCTGCCGACAACTCTATAAAAACCAACCCAATTTAAATAATCAAAAGCATGAAAAACTTCACACGAAATTGTGGACATAATTGAAATTATATCAGTTTCTCCTTCAATTAAAAGCTTGATCTTATTTATGAGTTCCAAGTATTTAGTTTCTTTTGCTTTCATTGATAATAATATAATTCTTTAATTAGAATAAGTTAGATAGAACTCACATTTGTTTTTAAATGTGCAAATAAATCTCAGAGAGAATCAATCTGATACTACTTGCTTTTTATCATTGTAAGAAGCATCTTAAATTTTTCAACTGCTTTTAATGCATGCGAAATATTAGCAGGCATGATAATAGTTTCACCTGCCTCCAATATATTAGAAACACCATTGATAATTATATCTGCCTTTCCGTCAACAATAAATACTACTGCATCAAAAGGTGCGGTATGTTCACTTAATCCTTCTCCTTTATCAAATGCAAATAAAGAAATATTGCCGGTTTCTTTTTTTAATATATGTTTACTAACTACTGCTTTCTCTGCATAATTAATGCTGTTATTAAAAGAAAACTTCTTCCCTTTTTCAAATTCATTGCTTTCCATGTGTGGTTTTTTTTAGGGTATTAAAATTTTTAAAACCTTAAGCTGTCTTAGTTTATAGATGTTTTTCTCCATCCAAAATCTAAATATGTTTGCTTCAAAAGTAATTAATGTTTTTAAATGTAAATATATTTTTGAAGCGATTGCTATTAACATGGATTATACTTTAATGTCAAATACAGAATTTGTCTTAGTTTTTCAAAAAGATGCTTATTCAATCACTCAATCTTTTCATATTGTAAAAACCGATTTTAAACCAATAAATAATATTTATTTTCAAACACAGATTTACATAAATGACATTTTAATATTATACCTTTGCATCGAAAAAAAATACTAACATTTAAAATATATAGAAATGACAGAAATGACTTCAAAAAAAGCTATTGAACTTGAAGATAAGTATGGTGCACATAATTACCATCCACTACCTGTAGTTCTTTCAAAAGGCGAAGGTGCTTTTGTTTGGGATGCAGAAGGTAAAAAATATTTTGATTTTCTCTCAGCTTACTCAGCAGTAAATCAAGGACACTGCCACCCCAAAATTATTGATGCTCTTGTTGAACAAGCAAAAATTCTAACTTTAACTTCACGTGCCTTTTATAGCAATATACTTGGTACTTACGAAAAATTTATTACTGAGTATTTTGGATACGACAAAATGTTACCAATGAATACCGGTGCCGAAGGCGATGAAACAGCTATTAAGCTTTGCAGAAAATGGGCTTATGAGAAAAAAGGTATTCCTGATAATCAAGCTAAAATTATTGTTTGCGAAAATAATTTCCATGGAAGAACTATTACAATAGTTTCTATGTCAACTGATCCTGTTGCAAGAAAAAACTTTGGTCCTTTTACTCCCGGCTTTATCACAATTCCTTACAACGATATTGATGCGCTGAAAACAGCTCTTGAAGATCCAAACGTAGCAGGATTTCTCGTTGAACCTATTCAGGGTGAAGCAGGCGTTTTTGTTCCTGATGAAGGATATATCAAAAAAGCTTATGATATGTGTAAAGCCAAAAATGTATTATTCATTGCAGATGAAGTACAGACAGGTATTGCACGTACAGGTAAATTATTAGCTTGCGATCACGAAGGAGTTCATCCTGATATGTTGATTCTTGGAAAAGCATTATCCGGTGGAGTTTATCCGGTATCTGCTGTACTGACTAATGACGATGTTATGCTTTGTATCAAACCAGGTGAACATGGTTCTACTTTTGGTGGAAACCCTGTTGCAGCTAAAGTTGCAATTGCTGCACTTAGCGTTGTTAAAGATGAAAAATTAGCTGAAAATGCCGAGCGTCTTGGAAAAATATTCCGTGAA
>Ga0222636_1000066_pt1 | contig 61556 bp, 61 predicted proteins | sample AntAcemetagen141_FD_179811 | JGI IMG/M metagenome (GOLD analysis project Ga0222636, IMG submission 179811) | Saline water microbial communities from Ace Lake, Antarctica - #141 | ecosystem: Environmental > Aquatic > Non-marine Saline and Alkaline > Saline | place: Antarctica: Ace Lake...
AGAGAAACTACTATAATGTGGGACAAAAATACTAGTCAGCCGGTATATAATGCTATAGTGTGGCAATGTAGAAGGACTGCTCCTATATGTGACCAGCTGAAAAAAGAAGGACTGACCAAAATTATTCATGAAAAGACCGGTCTGGTTCTGGATGCTTATTTTTCCGCAACCAAAATTAAATGGATTTTAGATAATGTAGAGGGAGTAAGAGAAAGAGCTAAAAAAGGTGAAATTCTTTTTGGTACCATCGATACCTGGCTTATATGGAATTTAACTAAAGGGAAAGTTCATGCCACAGATTATTCTAATGCTTCAAGAACCATGTTATTTAATATACATAAATTGGAATGGGATGAAGAACTACTAAAGGCTTTAAATATTCCCCGGGCAATACTTCCGGAGGTTCTACCTTCAAGTTACATCTATGGCAAAACAGATAAAGAAATACTTGGAGAAAAAATAACCATTTCCGGAGATGCCGGAGACCAACATGCTGCTCTTTTTGGACAGGCTTGTTTTGAACCGGGAATGGTCAAAAATACCTACGGTACCGGCGGTTTTATGTTAATGAATACCGGTAAGAAACCAATTTTGTCTTCTAATGGTCTATTAACTACCATTGCCTGGAAAGTAGGTAATGAAGTAGAATATGCCTTAGAAGGAAGCGTATTTGTTGCCGGAGCAGTAATACAATGGTTAAGAGATGAACTTAAAATGATTAAGACAGCTGCCGAAAGCGAGATTTATGCTTCAAGAGTAAAGGATACTAATGGAGTCTATCTGGTACCTGCTTTTGTGGGAATGGGGGCTCCTTATTGGGATATGTATGCCCGTGGTGCTATTTTGGGGTTAACTCGGGGCGTTAGAAAAGAGCATATCATAAGAGCAGCAGAAGAGGCCATCGCCTATCAAAGCAGGGATGTTTTAGAGGTTATGGAAAAAGATTCCCGGATTGATCTCAAAAAAATAAAGGTAGATGGGGGTGCAGCAAGAGATAATTTCTTAATGCAATTTCAGGCTGATATCCTGGGGGTTTCCGTAATAAGACCTCAGATTATAGAAACTACTGCCTTGGGGGCTGCTTATTTGGCTGGCTTGGCAACCGGATTTTGGAAAGATAAAAAAGAAATTAGCCAAAAATGGAAAGAAAATCGTGAGTTTACTCCTTCGATGAATGAAGAAAGAAAAGAAAAATTATATAAAGGCTGGAAAAAAGCTGTTAAGCGAATCTTGAATTAAGAAAAAAATATATAATCGTAAATGATTTTTTATTGCCAGAATATTTCGATATTTTAAATATCTACAAAGCAAAAAAGTTGAATAAAAACAGGGTCGGATAAATCCGACCCTGTTTTTATTCAAACTAATTATTTATCTTCTATATTATCCTTATATAATATAATTGAACCCAAAAAAGCAAACAAAATAACAATGTAGGTGCAGATACGTCGTGTCCACAGTAGAAATTAGGTATTAATAGGTAAAAGGCACAATTCATTTTATTCTCTACAACATAATTATAAAAATTATAGATTTTTTATAATTTATATGGTATATTGTTAAGTAGTTAATTGGGTTACCCAATTAACCAGTCATTCAACAAAGCGAGGTAAAAATGGAATTCAAAGAAATTACCCATATTCGTTTGTACGAAAGTGTTATGGAACAGATTATGAATTTATTAAAAAATAAAGAACTAAAACCCGGAGACCAACTTCCTCCGGAAAGAGAATTGGCTGAAAAATTTTCTATAAGCAGAGGTTCCCTTAGGGAAGCTTTCAGAGTTTTAGAATCAAGGGGATTGATTGAAAGTAAACCGGGAGGAGGAAGATTTATTCGAGAATTAAAAAAAGACACCATTATTAATGCAGAAAATATCATCTTAAGTTTGGAGAAATCTTCCATTTTGGAATTATTAGAGGCAAGGGAAATGTTTGAAGTTAAAATTGCCGAAGTTGCTGCTCAACGGGCTATACCAGAAGATATAGAATTAATCAAGAAGAGTCTAAGTAATGCAAAAAAAGAAGAAAAATTAGATGATAAAGAGATGAAAAGGGATACAGAATTTCATATAGCTGTAGCCAGGGCATCTCATAATTTTGTCTTTATTAATATATTAAAATTACATTTAGACTTATTAAGAGAAACAAGAGGAAAAACCTGGCAGATATCGGGAAGAAAGAAAGAACAACAACAGGAACATCAGAATATATTTAAAGCTATCAAAGAACATAATAGCAAAAAAGCCAGCGAAGCCATGTTAAAGCATTTAATCGGTGTTAGAAAAGCAATTATGAAAATATAACCAGAAAAAAAATAAATTTGTCACAAAATCATTAGTTTAGGTGATAGAAATATGGATTACCAAGTGATAGATATTCATAATAAATCAGAAAGAGAAGAAATAATAAAATTTCTTCAAACTCTGAATTTAAAATATGAAAACAATATTGAATATACTCTTGCCTTATTGGAAGACGGGAAAATCGTTGGAACAGGTTCAATTAGCGGGAAAGTATTAAAATGTATTGCTGTAGATGCCCGAAAACAGGGAGAGGGAATCGCTGCGAAGATTGTTTCCAGACTTGTGCAGGAACAATTTAAAAAAGGACGTACAAAAAATTTCCTTTTTACTTCTCCGGATAAGGTCAATCAATTTACTGGTCTGGGTTTTCAATTATTGGCTTTGGCCGAACCTTCTTATGCCTTATTAGAGATGGGAATAGATGGAATAAACCAATATCTTCAAGATTTGCAAAAGTATCAATTAATAGAAAATAACCAAAAAATCATATCCGCTATGGTTATTAATGCCAATCCGTTCACTCTGGGACATCAGTATCTGGTTAAAACAGCATCAATGGAAAGTGATGTAGTCTATCTTTTTGTTGTCAGGGAAGATAAGTCTCTTTTTCCTTTCGAAACCCGTTTTTCTTTGATAAAGCAGGGATGTAAAGAATTCAATAATGTTAAGGTAATGGACGGAGGAGATTATATTATTTCCAATGCAACTTTTCCCACTTATTTTAGCCGGGAAAGTGAAAATGACATTGTAACCGGACAAGCTGCTTTAGATGCCAGGATATTTATTCGCTATATTGTCCCTACCTTAAAAATAAACCGGAGATATTTGGGAAATGAACCTTATTGTGGGACGACTAGTATTTACAATAAAGTATTAAAAGAAATATTACCATCTGCCGGTGTTAAGGTAAAAGAAATATCTCGATTTGAAATAGAAGGAAAAGCAGTTAGTGCTTCTTCGGTGAGAGAATTAATTAAAAAATCAAAATTTACCGAAATTCAAAAATTAGTTCCTTCTTCTACTTACCTTTTTTTAATTTCCGAGGAAGCCAAACCGATTATTAATAAAATAATTGCTTCTGATAGCCGCCATTAAAAATGAACAAAGGAGGGAGTAAACTTGAAAGATCAAATTAAAATTGGTCAAGCCGGAACATTAGAATCAAGTGACGTTTTAGTATTTGTACGTTTTTCTCCTCTACAAAAAGGAATAAAAATAGAACTGGAAAGTCCTTCCGAAAAGTGTTTTGGTAAAATAATAATCAGAAAGATTGAAGAAACCTTAAATCTTTTAGGGATTAAAAATATTTATATAAAAGCCCAGGATAGAGGAGCATTAGATTGTACTATTAGTGCCAGAGTGGAAACTGCAGTAAAAAGAGCACAGAAGAGCATAGGGGGAAAAGAGGAATGAAAAAAAGATTAAGACGTACCGCTTTATATATTCCGGGAAATGACCCCTCAATGATCCAGAATGCCGGAATCTTTGGTTCAGATTCCATAGTGTTAGACTTGGAAGATGCAGTATCCGTTGATGAAAAAGATTCTGCCCGTCTATTGGTCCGTAATGCATTAAAAAATATTAACTATGGTGATACTGAAGTTATTGTAAGAATTAATTCCCTTTTTACGCCTTTTGGAAAAGAGGATTTGGAAGTCATTGGAAGGGTACATCCTGACGGTATTAGATTACCCAAAGCGGAAAGCGCGCAGGATATTCAAGAAGTAGATAGCTTTTTAAGCCGAATTGAAAACGAAGAAGGATTTGAAGAAAATTCCATAAAGATCATGCCTTCTATCGAATCCGCTATTGGGTTATTTAATGTTTTTGAAATTGTGAGAGCAAGTAATCGGGTAGCAGTGATTAATTTTGGTGCCGAAGATTATACCTCAGATATCGGAGCGGAAAGAACCAAGGAAGGAAAAGAACTCTTTGACATCAGAACAAGAATATTGCTAGCTGCCCGGGTTGTCGGGATAGAAGTTCAAGATAGTGTATTTGCCCATGCCCATGATATTGAAGGATTGATAAGGGAAACAAAATTTATCAAGCAATTGGGGTTTGACGGAAAATCAGTAATTCATCCTGCTCAAATAGAACCTGTCCATCAAGTTTTCACACCCACACAAGAAGAAATAAATCGAGCTAAAAGAATTATTTTAGCAATCGAAGAAGCAAAAAAGAGAAAATCAGGTGTTATTTCTCTGGATGGAAGAATGATCGATGCCCCTGTTGTGGCGAAAGCTCATAGAATTTTAAAATATGCTCAAGCAGCAGGTGTATTATAAATTTATAATTTTTTAGGAGGCAGCTATGGTAACAAATGAAATAGGCCGAAAAATACCGGAAGAGATAAAAGGTATTGGAAAATTAAAACCGTATATCGGTGCTTTTAAAACTGTACCTGTCGGGAATAGAATGGCACCCAACATAGCTTGTAAAAAAAGAGGAGAAACAAAAATAATAAATTCTCTTAAAAAAGCTGTAAAGAAGGCAGGAATAAGAGATGGGATGACCATTTCTTTTCATCATCATTTAAGAAATGGAGACTATGTGGTTGCAATGGTGCTTGACCTTTTAGCTGACTTGGGTATAAAAAATTTAACCATTGCCCCAACGGCTCTTTTTCCGGTTCATAAATCGATTATCAAACATATTGAAAATGGTGTAGTTTCTTCTATCCAGGGGAGTGTGAATGGCCCTATCGGCGAAATATCTTCACGTGGTGTTTTTGATATTCCGGTAGTCCTTCGTTCTCACGGAGGCAGAGCAAGGGCAATTGAAGCAGGAGACATTAAAATTGATATTGCATTTATTGCGGCTCCAAGCGCTGATAACTATGGAAATTTAAATGGTATTGACGGACCTTCTGCCTGTGGCTCGCTGGGGTATACCATGACGGATGCTATGTATGCTGATAAAGTAATTGCTATCACCGATCATCTGGTTGATTTTCCTTTGTCTCCCATTTCTATTCCCCAGATTTATGTGGACTATGTAGTAAAAGTAGATAAAATCGGTGATCCCAAAGGCATCATGTCCGGCACTCTAGAAATAACTAAAAACCCTTTAAGATTAATTATCGCTCAAAGGGTAGTTCAAGCGATAGAAGCTTCCGGTTTATTACAGGATGGGTTTTCCCTGCAGGCAGGAGCAGGAGGGACTTCTTTAGCTGTGACAAAATTTGTGGGAGAAAAAATGGAAAAAAGAGGCATTAAGGGAAGCTTTGGTTCCGGAGGAATTACAGGTTATTTTGTAAAAATGTTGAAAAAAAACCTCTTTAACACACTTTTTGATGTTCAGTCTTTTGATTTAGAAGCCGTGCAATCCTTGAAAATAAATCCTAATCATTTGGAAATGAGTGCATCATTTTATGCAAATCCCCATAACAAAGGATGTTTGGTGAATAATTTAGATACAGTTATTTTGGGAGCTACCCAGATTGATAGTGATTTTAATGTCAATGTAAATACGGAATCTGACGGTCTTCTTTTGCATGGAATTGGGGGGCATATGGATACCGCTGCCGGAGCAAAACTCACCATTATTGCTACACCATTACTTAGAGGGAGAATGCCCATAGTAGTAGATAAAGTCATTACTGTAACTACTCCGGGAGAAACAGTAGATGTATTAGTTACTGAGCGGGGGATTGCGGTCAATCCGGCCAGAAAAGATTTAATCGAAAAATTCAGAAAAGCAAAATTGCCAATAAAAAATATTCGGGACCTAAGAAATGAAGCTTGTGATTTGACTGGAATTCCGGAAGAACCCCAATTGGCGGATAAAATTATTGGTTTGGTAGAGTATAGAGATGGGACTATTATTGATGTGATAAGAGGGGTAAAATAATTTTTTGATAGAATTAAATAATTTGAAAGATAATAGATTAGAAAATGTAAATAAACAATTGCAAGAAATATTGCGAGCCAGGGAAGAACGGGTTATTAGTCAAAGAAAATTATTAAAAAAATATCACTTACCAATATTGTCCATTACCCTTAATATTCCAGGTCCTGAAAAGGATAATGATAAAATCAGAAAAATTTTTCATGAGTGTCTAAGAGTGGTAAAAATTGAATTAAAAAAAAATGAAAGTATTAAGATAATCTACGAAAAAGTACATTTTACAGCAGATGGACCTGAATCTTTTTTAATTGTTAAAGGTCTTTCTGAAAAAAGTTTAAAAAAAATAGCAATTGGAATAGAAGATAATCATCCTTTTGGAAGGTTATTTGATGTAGATGTTTTAAGCAAAGAAGGGTATAAAGTATACAGGGAAGATATAAATAAAGCGTTAAGAAAGTGTATTATCTGTAACGATTCGGCTATTCATTGCATTACATCGCGAAAGCATAATAGAAAAGAAATCATTAAAACGACCTATAAAATGATTGATGATTTTATAAGATTAGATGAAAAAAATAGTAAAATTTAAGCTTAAAATCAGGATGCTAAGAAAGGTATTATTTATTGAATAATCATATTTCCTCACAATCAATTAATGAACGAGTGGATAAAATTGGCGGAATCGCTCTAAAAAGCATTCTTTTGGAATTAAGTTGTACTCCTAAACCGGGGCTTGTAGACAGATTTAATCATGGAGCAAACCGGGATATGGATTTTAATACTTTTATCCAAAGTACTTCCGCCCTGGCTTACGGATTTTATCAATTGACGCGATTAGGGATGGATTATTCAAATAAAATTGAGAAAGCACTTTTATATTTACGTAAAACTGGTATCAACATGGAAAAAAAAATGTTTGAAGCTACCGGAGGAATCAACACCCAAAAAGGACTCATTTTTTTAGAGGGATTAGTGTGTGTTTCTGCAGGTTCTTTAGATAAGGAAGGAATGCCACTTTTTCCGGAGCAAATCTGTCAAAGGGTAAAAAAAATAGGCAAGGGAATTGTAGACAGAGAACTTGGAAATTTGCATCATAGTCCTAAAGAAGGAAATTTAACCAATGGAGAAAAGCTTTTTTTAATGTATGGAATTACCGGTATTCGGGGGGAAACAGAAAGAGGTTTTCCCACCGTAAGAGAAAAAGGATTACCAGCTCTTCAAACAGGACTAAAAAACGGATTATCTTTTAATGATGCCTCCATTCAATCCCTGATACATATTATGACAATTGCTGAAGATACAAATGTGATATCTCGTTCAAATTTGGATTTTTTAAAAAATAACGTGCAGGAAAAAGCCAGAGAAATAGTAGATATTGGGGGAATGTATACCCCCGGGGGCAAAAAAAGTATCCAGGATTTAGATAAGTATTTTATTAAAAAGAGAATTAATCCGGGAGGTTCGGCAGATCTATTAGCAGTTACGATTACCCTGCATTATCTTTCTTTACTGTCCACTTCCGAAAATCATAGAATAAAAAATGTTAAAAATTTATATAAGGAAGGAAAAATAAATGTTTAAAGAAGAATTATTAGATATGATTCCGGAATTTAATTTAATTGAAGACCCGGTTTTAAAAGAAAAGACTTTGAAAGTTTGGGAAAATGCTTTGAAAACGGGAGGTTGGAAAATTACCGATCTTTATAGAATGCCATTTACTTTATTGTTGGAATCCTGCCCGTGCAGTATGGTAGAACACATTCGAGGGGTAACAAATGTTGCAATAAATGCGGCTAAGGCCTTGAAATTAGTCTACAAAGATAAGGTAAAAATTAACATGGATTACTTGATTTCAGGAGCTTTATTACACGATATCGGTAAATTTATAGAGTACAAGGAAGAAAACGGAAAATTCACCCAGAGTAAGTTAGGCACTTTGGTTCGACATCCTATTTCAGGAGTTGGTCTTTGTTATGGTGAAGGCATACCGGGAGAAATACTTCATATTATTGCTTCCCATTCCTGGGAGGGTGACCGTTCAAAGAGAAGTCCGGAAGCTGTTATTGTTCACCATGCGGATTTTACCAACTTTGAACAATTTAAATAAGACACAAATTATGTAGATAAATCGGAGTAATTATTTTAAAGGAGGTTATGAAATGGGAAAAACTTTTACAGAGAAAATATTGGCTTTAAAATCAGGTAAAAAAAGTACAGTTGCCGGAGAAATTGTTACAGTTTCTCCTGATATCGTACTATCTCATGATAATACGGCGGCAATATCGAAGAAATTTAAACAAATAGGTGTTAAAACTGTAAAATATCCCGGGAAAATTGTTGTTCCTTTGGACCATTGTGTCCCGGCAGCTTCTGAAAAGTATGCTTCCAATCACAAAATCATAAGAGAATTTGTAAAAGAACAGGCTATTGAAAATTTTTATGATATTAACACAGGCGTTTGCCATCAAATTTTGCCTGAAAAAGGACATGTACTTCCGGGCACTCTTATTTTGGGAGCAGATTCCCATACCACAACTTATGGAGCTTTTGGTGCTTTTTCCGCAGGTATTGGTAGAAGTGAAGTGGCTTCAATTTGGGCTACAGATAAGATATGGCTCAAAGTACCGGAAACAATTAAAATAAATATTAAGGGGAAAATACCTCTTGGTGTATACCCTAAGGATATTATTCTTTATATCATAGGCAATCTGGGTGCTGACGGTGTTTTGTATAAAGCAGTTGAATTTAGCGGTAATGTTGTAAAGGAAATGAGTATTAGCGGTAGAATGACTTTATGTAATATGGCCGTAGAGATGGGTGCTAAAAATGGTTATGTTGAACCGGATGAAAAAACAGTTCAATGGCTCAGCTCAAGAACCGGAGAGAAATATGAGATTATTAAATCAGATTCTGATGCAAACTTTGAAAAAGTCATCAATTTCGAAGTCGATAAATTGCAACCACAGATAGCTTGTCCGCATACAGTTGATAACGTAAAATCTGTATCGGAAGTGAAAGGAATTAAAATTGACCAGGCTTTAATCGGAACCTGCACCAACGGCAGAATTGAAGATTTAAAAATTGCTAGCGAAGTTCTTAAAGGCAGGAAAATTTCAAAAAATACAAGGTTGCTGGTTTTTCCGGCATCAATGGAAGTTTATGCTGAAGCAATGGAGTTAGGAATTTTTCAAGAATTAGTAAAAAGTGGAGCTGTAATCATGAATCCGGGATGCGGTCCATGTTTAGGAGCCCATGAAGGTGTTTTAGCACCAGGTGAGATTTGTTTATCGACTGCTAACCGTAACTTTAAAGGAAGAATGGGTTGCAAAGATGCAGAAGTCTATCTTGCCAGCCCGGCTACTGTAGCAGCATCTGCGCTTTGTGGAGAGATTACTGATATAAGGGGGTATCTAAAATGAGCATTCAAGGAAAGGTATGGAAATACGGAGATGATATAAATACCGATGTCATTTTTCCGGGAAAGTATACCTATACAATAACGGATCAGAACGAAATGGCAGAACATGCCCTCGAAGATCTTGATCCTGAATTTGCTGGAAAGGTGAATAAAAATGATGTGATCATTGCCGGAGAAAATTTTGGGTGCGGAAGTTCAAGGGAACAAGCTGCAACTTGTCTTAAGTATGCTGGAGTTGGTGCGGTTATAGCAAAATCATTTTCGAGAATATTTTTTAGAAATGCCATTAATCAAGCACTTCCCGTGATTGATTGTAAGGAAGCGGTGGATTATATCAAATCCGGTGATGAAGTAAAGATTGATTTTGAAAAAGGTGAATTATTCTGGAAAGAGAAGATTTTTACCTTTAAACCTTTACCTGAGGAAATATTGGATATATTTAATGATGGGGGCCTTATTCCTCATACTAGAAAATTATTAAAGATTAAAAAAGGAGAATAAAAAAATGGCAAAGTATAGAATAGCCTGGTTGCCGGGCGATGGTATTGGAAATGATGTAATGGAGGCAGCGAAAATTGTACTGGATGTGTTAAAACTTGATGCAGATTATATTCATGGTGATGTAGGTTGGGAATTTTGGAAAAAAGAAGCAACTGCATTACCGGATAGAACAGTAAAACTACTTAAAGAAACGGATTGCTGCCTTTTTGGAGCTATTACTTCAAAACCAAAAGAAGAAGCGGAAAAAGAACTTGTACCTGAATTCCAGGGAAAAGGATGTATTTATCTCAGTCCGATATTAAGAATACGACAAGAATTTAATTTGCATACGAATTTCAGACCATGTATAGCATATAAAGGAAATCCGCTCAATTATCGAGACGACATAGATTTGGCTATTTTTCGGGAAAATACTGAAGGTCTGTATAGTGGAATAGAATTTTATCCCCTGCCGGAACAAGTAAGAGATGTATTATTGGAAAATAATCCGAGAATGAAAAAGTTTCAATCTACACCTTTGGATGAAATTGCTTTATCCTGTCGTTTTATTACCAAAAAAGCTTCTCAATCTATCGTTCGTCAAGGATTTGAATATGCTAAGAAACATGATAAAAAATCTGTCACTTTAATAGAAAAGCCAAACGTATTAAGAGAAACCAGTGGATTAATTGTAAGAGAAGCTCGTAAAATTGCTAAAGAATATCCCGGAATTGAACTTTGGGAAACTAATATAGATGCAATGGGTATGTGGTTGGTAAAAAATCCTGAAAGATACAACGTATTAGTAGCTACAAATTTGTTCGGGGATATTATTTCTGACCTTGCTGCCCAACTGGTAGGCGGATTAGGATTTACTGCGAGTGGTAATATTGGTGATAATTATGCACTTTTCGAACCTACTCATGGTTCTGCTCCCAAATATGCCGGTTTGTATAAAGCTAACCCTACAGCAATGCTTTCTGCAGTTGCTTTAATGCTTGATTATCTGAAGGAAGATAAATTAGCTTGCAATCTAAAAGATGCAATTGCCCGGGTCATAGAAGAGGGTAAAGTAAGAACTTATGATTTAGGTGGAACAAATTCTACCTTGGATGTAGCAAAAGAAGTAGCAAGGAAAGTAATTAGTAATGCATAGTTAGTTGGTTACTTAGTTACCTGGTTAATTAGTTATAAGATACAGTAAAGAAAGAGGAAAATAGTAAATAGCATTTTATTTCTAAAAAGGGGCTCGATTTATCGAGCGTGAAGAATTCGTATCGGATAAATCACCTACAGCAAAAGATGTATCGTATACGCGCCTTAATAACATACAGTAGGATGGTTAAGTAATTAAAGATTCAATTCTAAACCAAATAACCAAGTAACTATCTAAGCAATTAACCAAATTAAAAGGAAGGTGAAATAAATATGGAAACCATTAGCCAAAGGTGGGCTCGTTTTTCCCTGGAATTAGATTATGAAAAAATTCCTCAAAAAGCAATAAATGAAGCTAAACGATTTCTTTTAGATAGTATTGGTTGTGCTTTTTCTGCACTAAATAATAATGATACTCGAGCAGCTTACCAATATATTCAGGATTTAGGAGGAAATAAACAGGCAACTGTCATTGGATGGGGGACAAAAGCAAATTTACCTCAATCTACTTTGATCAATTCATTATTGATTAGAGCGCTCGATTATAATGATATTTACTGGGAACAGGATCCTTCTCATCCTTCTGATATTATTCCCGCAATTTTAAGTACAGGTGAATTTAAGAAAAAATCCGGTAAAGATATTCTTTTGGGAATTATACTGGCTTACGAATTAGAGATGCGTTTATGTCAAGCAGCTTTTCCGGGAGTCAGAGAAATTGGCTGGCACCACGCTACTTTAACTCAATTTGTCAGTCCGGTTGTGGCAGGAAAAATGTTAGATTTAGATGAAGAAAAAATTGTCGCAGCTATTGGAATAAGCGGTTCTTCTCATTATACCCTGGGGGGTGTAGTTGCAGGGCATCTTACCAACATGAAGAATGCGGCTGATCCTTTTGCGGTTGAAGCAGGGGTTCGAGCCGCTTTATTGGCAGATAAAGGCTACACAGGTTCAGTCGAAGTCTTTGAAGGTAAAGAAGGATTATTTGAGGTATTCGGTAAAATAAAATGGGACAAGGATATCTTGATTAAGGGACTTGGAGATTCTTTTTTAATTAATCAATGTGGTTACAAAGCCTTCCCTACCGAAGCATTGACCCATCAACCCATCACTGCTGCATTGGAAGTCATGCAGGAAAATCAAGTTAATCCTCAAGATATTGAGGAAATCTTAGTAGAAACCACCACTCGGGGAGCAGATATACTTTCCGATCCCAGCAAATATAAACCTACCACCAAAGAGACTGCAGATCACTCTCTGCCATACTGCATTGCCGTAGCTGTGGCGAAAGGAAATGTGCTTCCTTCAGATTTCAAAGAAGAAGCGCTTCGAGATTCCCTTGTTTGGTCATTACTTGATAAAATTAAAGTCATTTCTAATCCTGAAATTGATAGACTCTTCCCTAAAATAAAAAGAGCTATTGTTTCCATTAAAACTCCTAAGGGAACATTTAAAAAACAGGAAGATTTTGCCAAAGGACAACCGGAGCGACCTTTAAGCGATGAAGATGTTATCTCTAAATTTAAAGCCAACTCAGAAAAAGAAATTTCTTCTGCAAGAATGAAAGAAATTATAAAAGCTACTCAAGAATTAGAAAAAATCGATAATATTGAAGATTACATGTCGCTATTGATAAGAGACAAATAAAATAGAATAAAGGATTTAATATAAATCTTAAAAATATTTTTCATTTAATTTTAAAAAAGAGGGATAAAATGGATAATATGAAAATTTCTCAAAAAGTTAAAAATCTTAAACTTTCACCTATTAGAAAAGTTTTTAATAAAGTTGCTCAACTAAGAAGTAAAGGAATGGAAATTATTGATTTTTCTATCGGAAGACCTTTTTTTGATACCCCTTCTACGATAAAGGAAGAGACTAAAAAAGCTCTTGACAGGGGAATGGTTCACTATACCGGAAGCAGCGGAACGATTGAACTAAGAAATGCCATTACCCAAAGAATCTTGATAGATAAAGGTGTGAAATATGATCCAGATGAGATTATAGTGACTATCGGGGGGACTGAAGGGATGTTTGTAGCTATCCAGACTCTTTTATCTCCGGGAGATGAAGTAATTATACCAGATCCAATGTATGTTTATTATAAAGGATGGATAAATTATGCGGGGGCTAAATGTATCCCTCTACCTTTAAAAGAAGAGGATTTTTCCTTAGATATTGAAGGATTAAAGAAATATATTAATTCTTCTACTAAAATGATTCTGATAAATAGCCCTCATAATCCTACTGGATCAGTTTTTTCTCGCCAAGATTTAGAGAAAGTAGTTGAATTGTCAAAAAAATACGATTTATTTATACTTAGTGATGAAATATATCAAAGAATAACTTATGATAATTGTAAAGCTTTTAGTATAGCTTCTCTTCCTGAAATGAAAGAAAGAACGATTATATCAGATAGTTTTTCTAAGACTTATGCTATGGATGGTTGGAGAATGGGATATTTAGCTGCTCCCCGAGAAATAATAAGTCAAATAGCAAAACTTCACCAGCATACTATTTCTTGTCCTAATACATTTATTCAGGTGGGAGCAACAGCCGCTTTAAATCAAGATCAACAATATGTAGAAAATATGGTTATAGAATTTACCCGGCGAAGGGAGCTAACAATTTCATATCTAAAGAGAATGAAAATATCTTTTATTAAGCCAAAAGGAGCATTTTATGTTTTTCCATTAATAAGAGAATTTGGACTTAATTCAGAAGAATTTGCTGACTATTTATTAGAAGAAGCTCGTGTAGCAGTAGTACCCGGTAACGCTTTCGGTGATTCCGGCGAGGGCTACATTAGATTATCTTTTACTCCTCCTTATGAGGAAATTGAACAGGGATTAAAAAGAATGGAAATAGCAATAGGGAGATTAAGAAAAGATAGAATTCATTTATGATTATCTTTCCAAAGCGAAGAGTTAATAAGATGATATTATCCAAACATTAAGTTGTTCTTGATAGTGGAATAAAGATAGCTGAAGATAAACCGGAAGTTATTATTAGGGAAGAGCGGGTGATTGAAGCATATTTTGGACAAAAATTTAGTAAAAGGTTACAAGAAAAAGGGGAGGCGAATACTAATGGCTGATACGATATTTAAAGTAAATCAAATTCGATGCTCCTATGATAAAGCTCCGGTGATTTTTGATGTATTTTTGAGGTAAAGGAAAAAGAATTAGTAGCAATAGTTGGAGCAAACGGTGCAGGAAAAAGCACCATAATGAAGACAATTGCCGGATTAATGAATCCGAAAAGCGGAACTATTAATTTTGTAGGAAAGGATAATTATTTTCAGGTAAGTGTAGCGGATATTGATCAGAATAAATAAATAAAATAACGAAAGACTCAAATATAGATGGAATTAAGGCTGATTTATCTAATCCAGATGAAATAAAAAGGATAGTAGCTCACCAAGATATTATAATTGGAGCTGTTCCCGGGTGTTTTTAGGTTTCAATATGTTGCGTTCGGTTATAGAAGCAGGTAAAAATATAACTGACATTTCTTTTATGGCTGAGGATACTTTAAGTTTGGATAAATTGGCTAAAGAAAACGGAGTTACTGCCGTGGTTGATATGGGTGTAGCGCCCGGAATGAGCCATTTACTGGTAGGATATGTTGATAGCTTGCTTGATGAAACAGAAAGTGCTATTATTTTAGTTGGTAGACTTCCGGTTATAAGAGAGTGGCCTTACGAATATAAGATTGCCTGGTTTCCGAAAGATGTTATTGAAGAATATATAAGACCGGCCAGGTTAATGGAAAGAGGAAAAATCACTGAAAAGACAGCTCTTTCAGAAATCGAGTTAGTTGATCTACCCAAGATCGGAACTTTAGAAGCTTTCAATGCCGACGGGCTTCACAGTTTGCTTTACACTCTTGATATTCCTGAAATGAAAGAAAAAACTTTACGGTATCCCGGTTATGCTGAAAAAATGAGAATGTTAAGGGAAACAGGGTTTTTCGATGAAAATCCTATTGATATTAAAGGTGTAAAAATTAAACCTTTAGACCTTACTTCTGAACTTCTTTTTCCTAAATGGAAATTAAAAGAAGATGAAGATGAATTAACTGTGATGAGAGTTATGATTCAAGGGAAAAAAGGCGGAAAAAGATTGCGTTATACCTATGATTTGCTAGATTATTATGATAAGGAAGAACAGGCAACTTCAATGTCTCGTGCTACAGGATTTCCCTGTGCTATTGTAGCTCGCTTAATAGCAGAAGGAGAATATACGCATAAAGGCGTTTCTCCCCCGGAGTATCTGGGAAAAGAACACGAAGTTTATAATAAAATTTTAAAAGAATTAGCTAAAAGAAATATAATATACAGAAAGAATATCATAGAGATTTAATTAAATAAATCGATCAATGAGTCATATAATAATTTACCATCATCGGGAAAGGGGTAAATAATTTTCGAATATTAATAAAATAGGAAACTAGAAAAAATATTAACTTACATGTAAAAATGTAAGGTAGAGGTGCGGAAATGAATGAGTAAAAGTGAATGATTAAATTCACTTTGAAAGGTGTTTCTGCCGAAGTAGAAAAATTTTACAAAAATTTTATCTGCTGGGCTTGTAGTGAATAACTATAAGACTGTCATCAAATCTTCTATTAGCGGATTTAGATGGAGGGCTACCTTTGGTAGAGTACTTCATCTAAATCAATGAAAGAATCATAGGCAATTAATGAAGGCTCTATCATTAATTGCCTATTTTTTTTGTGAATATTTAAAAATATATCTTTTTTACAATAGAAAGGAGGTTTTAAAACATAAAAGATACACAGGAAATCATTTTAGGAAAAGGTAGAACTTTTTATTATATATTAAGAAAATACTGTTGCTTATTTGGTAAAACTATTTAATAAGTCATTAAAATAACAAAGTAATTAAAAAAAGGAGGAGAAGCTTTTGAAAGTTTTAGTTTTCGGAGGTTCTGGAAAAATGGGTTCTACTGTTGCTTGGGATTTAGCCAAAAATAGTAAAGTTGGTGAAGTTGGCATTATAGGAATTACCGGTCGGGGAGAGAATGCGCTTGAAAAAACGAAAAAATGGATAAAAAGTGATAAAATTGTTCTCCATTCACTGGATATTAACAATCGAGAAGAGACAATGAAATTAATGAAGCAATATGATGTTGGAGCAATTACTCTCCCGAATAGAAAATGCAGCTATAAAGTAGTGGATATGGCCATTGATGCGGGACTCAATGTTGTGGATATTTTAGAAGAATATCATAGAAGACCTGATGCATATGAAATTGAAGGATTAGAAGTGCCAGATGGTATGCCGCTGAATGAATATGGAGAATCGCTTCATCAAAAAGCAGTAAAAAATGGCGTGACAATTCTAGATGGAATGGGTTTTGCACCTGGATTAACGAATATCACCTTAGGTGAAGGCATTAAAAAAATGGATGAAGCAGAATCAGCCATAGCCAGATGCGGAGGAATCCCGGCAAAAGAATGCGCAGATAAACATCCCTTGAAATATATGATTACCTGGGCTTTTGAGCATGTTTTACGGGAATATATGGTAAAAGTGGATGTCATGAAAGATGGAAAAATTGTTGAAGTAGATGCCATGACTGATTTCGAAAAATTTAAATTCAATCAATTGGGCAAAGATGAGGAATTGGCCTGTGCTGTTACTCCGGGAATGCCCAGTTTTCTTTATACTCGACCCCAGCTGAAGGAATGCGCAGAAAAGACAATTCGCTGGCCTGGTCATTGGGAAGGAGCAGCAGTTTTAAAAGAATGCGGTATGTTAGATTCTACCCCTATGGAATTTAAAGGAACCAAAATGTCTCCCCGTGAATTTTTATCCTCTGTTATGACTCCTAAACTTAAACCTAATGATTGTGAAACTGATGTATGTGTTATGTGGAATACCGTTATTGGAGTAAAAAATGGCCAAAAAATGAGAATAGATTATTATATGTGGGAAAAAGCAGATACAGAAAATGGTATTTCAGCAATGGGTAGAGTAACAGCGTTTCCCGAAGCGATTGCTACTGTAATGTTGGGAAAAGGTGAAATTAATAAAAAAGGAATTGTTGCCCCCGAAGATGCTATAGAAGGTAAAATTTATGAAAAATACTTTGAAGAATTAAGAAGAAGAAAAATAAATATCCTTGAGATTTCAAAAAAAATATATTAAAATAAAAAAAGAGTAATCTATTCTTTGATATTTTGAGTAAGTGAAAAATCGGCAACTGTAGAAACATTCCAGGTAATTCAAGCTTGCTTACAAAATGGCTTACTTATTCCGATTGGCGGTTTCAATAAAGCATATTGCGCATACTGGCATCTCTTAAAATAACGGATGAACAGTTGGATAAAGAGGTAGGCGGAATTAGTTAAATTACATTCTACCAAATTGAACTTAAAAAAGAGTAATTACAAAAAAGTTTTCGAATAAATCTATAAATAACAAGAGGCACTTCATTGAAGAGAATTAAAATAATTATTATGGGTCCAGTTGGTAGATATTTTTATAACTTCACTGTATATTTTAGAAATAACACAGAGTACGAAACAGGATATTGTTGATTGCAGATGAAACTCAAAGTTGGAGAGGACGAACCAGTGAATTCCTTGTTGTCGAACATTGAGATGTAGAACCGGATATTATCTGTTTAGCCAAATCACTAGTCGTCAATATGTCTTTGTCTGCAATTATCACTAAAGATAAGATTCCGATTTTCTTTCAGGAGGATTATTGGAAGCACCTATGTCGGAAATTGAATTGCCTGTCGGGCAGTTTTAGAGAGTGTCAAAATTATTGAGGAAGAAAATCTGTTGGGCAAGACTGTTAAAATAGGAGAACAATTAAAAAATAGATTTATAGAAATGATAAAAAAACATGTTCCCATTGGAAAGGTCCAAGGCATAAGGGCTATATTGGCTATCGAATTTGTAAAGAATATATATCATTTGAAAATATTTAATTTAATTAAAGGAAGGAAAAATGATGAGCAAATTCATTTCACTTAAAACTGATTTGCCTGGACCAAAATCTAAAAAAATTGCACAAAGAAGGGAAAAATATGTTGCTAAACCCATGGGCAGTTCTCTTTCCCCATGCTATATTGAAAAAGGTGAAGGTGCCCTGGTAACTGATGTGGATGGAAATCAATTTATTGACCTTACCGGAGGGTGGGGTTGCCTGGCTGTAGGACATTCTCATAAGAAAGTAGTCGCTGCCATTCAGGATCAGGCAGAAAAATACCTGCATACTGATTTTACCGCCATACCCTATGAATCTTTGGTGACATTAGCAGAAAAATTAGTAAAATTAACTCCGGGGAAAACCCCCAAGAGTGCTGCCTTTTTTAATTGCGGTGCAGAAGCCATAGAAAATGCCGTAAAAATTGCCCGGGCTTACACAAAAAGACCGGCCATTGTCGTATTTGAGAATGCTTTTCATGGAAGAACTTTACTCACTATGACCATGACTCATAAAGCGATGCCTTATAAATATAGATTTGGACCTTTTGCTTCTGAGATATATCGACTACCTTTTCCCAGTGTATCGCGTCCCATGAAAAATATAAAAGATTTTGAAAAAATATTAATGAATACTGTCATTCCCGAATCCGTTGCCGCTGTTGTTATTGAGCCCATCCAGGGAGAAGGCGGGTTTAATGTCCCTCAGGAAGGATTTTTGGAATATTTGAGAGAATTAACTAAGAAGTACGGAATATTATTTATTGCAGATGAAATTCAGAGCGGAATAGGAAGAACGGGAAAATTCTTTGCTGTTGAACATTGGGGAATAGAACCGGATATCATTTGTTTGGCCAAATCACTGGCTGCCGGTATGCCGTTATCTGCAGTCATTTCCAAAAATGAGATTACTGATTCTATTCCGGGAGGATGTATTGGCGGAACCTATGTTGGTAATCCGATTGCCTGCCGTGCAGCTTTAGAGGTGATAAAGATTATTGAAGAGGAAAACCTCCTGGAAAGAGCAGTGAAAATTGGGGATCAATTTAAGAAAAGATTTCAGGAGATGAAGGAGAAATACACCATCGTCGGAGAAATTCGAGGCATGGGAGCCATGATGGCTCTTGAGTTGATAAAAGATAGAGAGACCGGAGAACCAGCAACCGAAGAGACAGCTCAGGTAGTTCAAACATGTGTACAAAATGGCGTATTTGTTCCGACTGCCGGGATCGATAAAAATCTATTGCGTATGCTGGTATCTTTAGAGATTACCGATGAGCAGTTAGATGAAGCTTTAGATGTATTGGATCAAGCAATAGGTAGTATAGGGTAGACACCCTAATACATAAAAAATGTAAATTTTAAAAAAATAATATAAAAAAAAGGAATTTTAAAAACATTGTCGAATATAATATTAATATCATAGGAGAAACTTTTATGAATAAAAATAAAATAGTAATTATGGGCGCAGCAGGTAGAGATTTTCACAATTTTAATGTGTATTTTAGAGATAATTCAAATTACGAGGTAGTTGCTTTTACTGCTACACAGATTCCAGATATTGCCGGAAGGAAATACCCGGTAGAACTTTCAGGACCTTTATATCCGGAAGGCATCCCGATTTATCCTGAAGAAGAATTACCCGAACTAATTAAAAAATATCAGATAGACCAGGTAATTTTAGCATACAGCGATCTTCCTTATGAATATGTAATGAGTAAAGCATCCTTAGTTTTGGCAAACGGTGCGGATTTTAGATTGATGGGACCTAAAAATACCATGTTAAAATCTAATCTTCCCGTTATATCTGTCTGTGCTGTGAGAACAGGCTGTGGGAAAAGTCAGACTACTCGTAGGGTAACTGAAATATTAAAAAAGAAAGGTTATAAAATTGCAGTCATCAGACACCCCATGCCTTATGGTGATTTAAAAGATCAAATTTGGCAAAGATATGAAACTTATAATGATTTAAAACGTTATGAATGTACTATTGAGGAAATGGAAGAGTATGAACCGCATATCGATAGTGGAAACATTCTCTATGCCGGAGTAGATTATGGAGAAATATTAAAAAGGGCCGAAAAAGAAGCAGATATCATCGTTTGGGACGGTGGAAATAACGATTTACCATTTTATAAACCCGATTTGCATATTGTTGTGACCGACCCACTTAGAGCCGGCCACGAGTTGAGATATTATCCCGGTGGAGCTAATTTAAGAATGGCAGATGTAGTAGTTATTAATAAAATAGATACCGCTAGTCCGGATAAAATTAATTTACTTCGGGAAAATATCCGTCAATTAGCCCCGGATGCGCAATTAATTGAAGCAGCTTCTCCTTTAACGGTAGATCAGCCGGAATTAATTCGAGGTAAAAAGGTTCTGGTTGTTGAAGATGGTCCTACTTTGACTCACGGAGGAATGAAATACGGTGCAGGCGTTGTAGCTGCTCAAAAATATGGAGCAAAAGAGTTAGTCGATCCCAGACGTTATTCCGTTGGTTCCATTTCAGAAACCTTTGTAAAATATCCCGAGATTGGAATTTTATTGCCAGCGATGGGATATGGAGAAAAACAGATCAAAGAATTAGAAACTACTATTAATGCTATCGAATGTGATTTGGTGATTATCGGAACTCCAATTGATTTAACGCGAATTATAAAGATAAATAAAAAATCAATTAGAGTAAAATACGATTTGCAAGAAATCGGAAGACCGGATTTGGAAGAAATACTCAATCAAAAATTTAAGCAAAGAGTATAGATTGTATATTTAATTAGACTAAACTGGAGGAAAAAATAATCGATAAATTAATTATTATTGGGAGGAGTATGCCTTCTTTACTAATGGGGGCGTTTATAAGCATAGAATTAGCCCTTGCTTTTTTAGGACTTGGTCTTCTTGTGGGCATTCCTTTGGCTGTTGGAGAAGTATATGGAAATAAGCTTGTTCGGAATCTAGTCGTTTTACCAATCGTTGAATTTTTTCGATCTATTCCCGCCCTTGTATTGCTTTTCCTTTTTTACTTTGGGGCGAGTTATTTAAAACTAAATTTTTCTCCTTTTATTGCCGCACTATTAGCCATGGGTCTTCGATCCGCGGCCTATCAATCCCAAATATTTCGCGGAGCTATTGAATCTATTGATGTAGGACAAATGCTAGCTGCAAGATCAATTGGTATGAGTAAATTAAAAGCAATACGCTATATTATTTTCCCTCAGGCTTTAAGGATCTCCATTCCTTCCTGGTCTAATGAATATGCAACTGTTTTAAAAGACACTTCCTTAGTTTATGCCTTGGGAATAACTGAATTAATGAGGCAGGGAAGGTATATCGTCGCACGTACTTTTGGAAATGCCATATTGGTTTATGTTATTTGTGCATTAATTTACTTTTTAATTGTTCATTTAGGAGTTAAAATGCTTAACTTTTTGGAAGAAAAGTACAGGTTGCCAGGGTATGAATATAAAAAAAATTGATACAAGAATTTGAAAGGACATTTTTAAAAATGGCACATACAATATTAAAAGTAGAAAATCTTCATAAAAGCTATGGAAAAATAGAAGTCATCAAGGGAATTAATTTTGAAGTAAAAAAAGGTGAGACAAAAGTAATTATTGGACCTTCCGGAACAGGAAAAAGCACTTTGCTCCGTTGTATCAATCAATTAGACTCTATTGATAAAGGTCAAATATGGCTCGAAGATATTGAAATAACAAAAGCACATGCAAACATTAACCAAATTAGGGCTTCTATAGGTTTTGTTTTTCAAAGTTTCAATCTTTTTACTCATTTAACCGCTTTGGAAAATGTACGAATTGGCCCTTTAAGGGTAAAAGAAATGAAAGAGGAAGAAGCAACAAAAATAGCTATAGAAGAACTTAAAAGGGTAGGTTTAGAAGACAAAAAAGATCACTATCCGGCTCAACTTTCCGGAGGACAACAACAACGGGTATCTATTGCCCGAGCCTTGTCTATGAATCCAAAGTTAATTCTTTTTGATGAACCTACTTCTGCTCTTGATCCGGAATTAATTGGTGAAGTATTAGAAGTAATGAGTAACCTGGCTAAAGAAGGAGTTACTATGATAGTCGTTAGTCATGAAATGGGGTTTGCTCATTCAGTAGCTAATGATATTATTTTTATGGACGGTGGGATCATATTAGAAGAAGGACCTCCTAAACAAATATTTAAAAATCCAAAGCATGAGCGTACTGCTAAATTTCTTTCTAAAATCACTCAATTGGAAGGGGAAAAAGCGAAGTGAATTTTTTGGAATTTGCCTGGAATATACTACCTACGCTCTTAAAAGGATCATTAGTAAGTATAGAATTAACTGTTTTAGCAATTAGTATTGGATTATTATTAGGGATTCCTTTAAGTTTAGGTCGTGTATATGGCAATAGGTTTATCTATACCTGTACAACTATATATGTAGAAGCTTTTCGAGGCACTCCTGTTTTGACTCAACTTTTTATTTTATATTTTGGTCTTCCTTCCATAGGGATTATGTTTCCTCCTTTTACCGCAGCAGTTATTGGCTTAGGATTAAATAGTGCTGCATATCAGGCAGAATATTTTCGGGGGGCAATACAAGCCATAAAAGGAGGTCAAATGCTTGCAGCTCGATCAATAGGCATGAATAAAATAAAATCGATTCGATATATTGTTTTGCCTCAAATGTTTCGTTTGGTCATTCCTTCCTGGTCTAATGAATTAATTTTATTACTAAAAGCTTCGTCAATTGCCTATATGATTCAAGTTTCAGAGTTAGTTTCTGTAGGCAGACAAATTGCTTCTCAAAATTTTAGAACTTTTGAAGTTTTTTTGATTATTGCTTTGATTTATTTTATTATTGTAGAAATGCTAAACAAGATTCTTCATTTAGTGGAACGAAAAATAAAAATTCCCGGATTGTAAATGTTTTTTATCTGTGTTAAAAATTAGCATAGTAGTGAATCAAAAAAAGAGAATGATGCTCACTAAAAAGAAAGGAGGGTAATAGGAAATTATAAAGTAGAATAATTTTTTAAAAAATTTTAAAAATCTATTTAATTAAAAAATAAAGGAGTAAAAATGAAAAAATATTTTAGCGTAATGATTATTTTCATGATTTTTTTAGTAATGGTAGGAACAGTCTTTGCTCAAGCTGATAAAAAGACATATGTCGTAGGGACCAGTGCTGACTATCCACCCTTTGAATGGATTGATTCGAATGGCAATTTTGTAGGATTGGATATGGACATAATGAGAGTTATTGCGGTTGCAGAAGGATATGAAGTGGAATTTGTCGATATTGGATTCGATTCTTTGATACCTGCTCTTCAAGCTGGTAAAATTGATATAATAGCTGCTGCAATGAATAGCACTTCAGAGAGAGCTGAGATTGTAGATTTTACAGATCCTTACTGGAAAGCAGACCAACCTATTATGGTAAAAGAAAATTCTGATTTAAATATTGTCACAGCACTAAGCCAGGGAAATAAAGTAGGAGCACAAAGAGGGACTACTCAAGCTGATTGGATTCAAAATAATTTAGTGGATAAAAATGTTGATGTAAAATTAGAACTCTATGAAACCAATGATTCCGGAATTATGGATTTAGTGAACGGTCGTATAAATGCATTTATTTGTGATGAACCGGAAGCAAAAGTATTTAGTGAAAATAACCCTATTAAAATGGTAGGTGTCATTTATACAGGAGAAGAAGGATATATTGCATATGCGGTCCAAAAAGGCGATCCTAATAATTTATTACCTTTATTAAATAAAGGATTAATGGAAATAGAAGGATCAATCAAAGATCATTTAGTAGAAGCGTATTTTGCCGGAGATTTAAAAAATATCGATAAAGCTTACGCAGAAAATGAACATTTCTTATCCGTAGAAAAAGATGTAGCAGCTTATGCCGAAGGCTTGGCAAAATCTATGACTGCTAAATAAAAAAATTTAATAAGGGGAAGTAAAGATTTTTGACTTTTTGCTTCCCTTTCTGTTATTGTTAAACTTTTTTGAACATTATTATTTACCAATTAAAGCAATTGTTTATTTGTTTTTATTTTACTTTTTATATTTAAATATTTTAGCGATATCTTAATTTTGGTGCATGATTTTCTATTAATTTATTCAAGTAAGTTATATTAGTGAAAATTTAATAAATGCTACTTGAAAAGTATAAGAGGAAAGGAGGGAACTTAAAAAGTTTTATATTTAGTTAGTGAAGTAATTTTAATGTTTTAAATATCTTATTTTAAAAAGGAGAGTGAATTTAAAAATGTATCATTGGAAAAAATATAAGAGTGTATTATTATTTACTTTTTTATTAGTGATGTTCTTTTCTTTATCTCTATCGGTTGGGGCCGCAGAAGAAGAAACTGCATTTAATTATGGCTTTTGGTCTTTAGTCCCTCCTCTTTTGGCCATCCTTCTCTGTATTATACTTAGAGAAGCTTTAATATCTTTGTTGCTTGCTGTTTGGGTAGGGGCAACCATCCTTAATCATGGAAATCTTTGGGCTGGCATTACCAAGACAGCAGATACCTTGATAGGTTCAGTCGCTGACTCCTGGAATGCAAGTATCATCCTGTTTTTCTTTATTGTCGGTGGACTGATGGGGATTATATTTTTTTCCGGAGGCGGTCAAGCCTTTTTAGAGAATATAAGTAAAAAAGCCAAAGATTCCAAGATGGCACAGATATTTGCCTGGTTAGGTGGAATCGTTATTTTCCTTGATGATTATGCCAATGCTGCTTTTGTGGGAAACCTCTTTAGACCTTTATCTGACAAATATCATGTATCCAGAGAAAAACTTGCCTATATTGTCGATTCTACAGCTGCTCCGGTGTCTTCAATCTTTTTAATCTCTACTTGGATCGGTTATCAGGTAGGCGTTATTGGTGATGCCCTTCCGGAAAGCGTCACAGCCTCTCCCTACTTTTTATGGTTACATAGTATACCTTATAGTTTTTATTCTATTTTTGCAATTATTATGGTAGGATTGGTCGCATACACCGGAAGAGATTTTGGTCCTATGTTAAAAGCAGAATACCGAGCCAGAACGACCAATGAATTATGGGCAAAAGATAGTAGACCTCTTTCCGGCACAACCGAACTCAAGGTAGCCAAAAATGCTTCTTTAAAACCAATTAATTTGTGGTTGCCACTAGCCGTTTTAATTATCTTGTCTTTTTACTTTATGTGGGTCACCGGAGGAGGTAGTGAAGCAGAATCACTGACCGTAGCGATCTCTGATGCTGACTCCATGCTTTCTATTCTATATGGTACCATTATTGCTTTTGTCGTAGCAATGGTGATGTATTTATTCCAAAAAGTAGCCTCTGTAGCCGAGATAATGGATGCATTTATGGGCGGAGCAAGGATGATGGTTTACGCTACTCTAGTATTGATTTCTGCTTGGTCTATTGGTAGTGTTTGTAGTGATCTGGGCACCGCTGCTTATGTCATAGGTGCAGTTGAAGGAGTTATGTCTCCCATTGCTCTACCTATTATTACTTTTATTCTCTCTGCCTTTATTGCTTTAGCTACCGGAACTTCTTGGGGAACTATGGCTATTGTTACCCCCATTGTTGTTCCCTTAGCTGTAAATATGGGCACACCACTTCCGATAGCCATTTCCGCTGTTTTAACTGGAGCGGTCATGGGTGATCATTGCAGTCCTATTTCCGATACAACTGTCATGTCTTCTACCTTTGCCGGTTCCGATCACATCGATCATGTTAGGACGCAATTACCTTATGCTGTTACCGTGGCCTTAATTGCTGCGGTTTGTTATGTTTTAGCTGGCTTTGGCTTACCGGTCATCCTGGATTTAGTCATTGGTGCAGGTATCCTTTATGGTACTTTAATGGTTCTTTCGAGTATGAGCGCTAAAAGTCAAGGAATTACTTTTCCTTTACCAGCATGGAATGCAAAGACGACAAAAAAGGAAAATTAACATTTCGTATTAAAAGGCAATTACCTTTTAAAAGGTAATTGCCTTACTCTATAAATTTATTATAAGTAGTTTAAATAATTTGAAAGAAGGAAATATAATTAATGTTTAAGAAAAATGAAGATAAGCAAAAACTATTGACATCTTTTGAGCTTACTCCGGGTAAAGTTGATAAAGGCTATACCGATCAGCGTTTATATATCAATCTCACGGAGAATAAAATCGAAAATAAACCTATTGATCCCCAAGTGAAAGATATTTTTACCGGTGGTCGTGGTTATGGTATGTGGTATCTGTTTAATGCTGTCTCTGCTGATACCAAGTGGAATAGTCCTGAAAATGAAATTATCTTTAGCACCGGTCCTATTTGCGGAGTTACCCAGTATTCTGGTACAGGCAAGACCCATGTCATTAGCTTGTCTCCGGAAACAGGATCGGCTAATGATAATAATGTCGGCGGATATTTTGCTCCATTTTTAAAATTTTCCGGTTGGGATCTTTTAGAGATCCAGGGAAAAGCTAAAGAAGATGTTGTCATATTCATTGATGGGAATAAAGGAAAAGTTACAATTTCAGAATCTCCGGAAAGAAACATAGATACTTACCATTTTATCGATAAATTAACTGAAATCTATGCGGATGATGAAAAGGACAGAAAAAATATTAGTATTGTTTCTTCTGGAAAAGGTGCCGATAATACCAATTTGGGTATTTTGAATATCAGCTGGTTTGATCTGCATCGTAAAAAGTTAAGAATTAAACAAGCAGGGCGTGGAGGAACGGGAACAGTCTTTCGGGATAAAAAAATCGCTGCCATTGTTATTAAATACAAAGGAATAAATGCCAATTCCAATCATATGGCTAATCCGGAACTGGTCAGCAAGGCAGGCAAAAGACTCACGAAAGAAATTTTGAATTTGGATCATTTGCAGTGCGGAATGCGAGAAACCGGAACAGTCAATCTCCTTAATCATATGCAAAGTCATGATTGTCTTCCTGTTCACAATTATAAATTTGGTTCTCATGAAGAAGCTTATAAAGTAGAGAATCAAGTATGGCTTAAGCGAATTACTCAAAACCAACCGGGTGATTCTTGCTGGTTGGGTTGTGTTATGCGTTGTTCCCACGCCGTAGATGATTTTGAATTATCGACAGGTCCTTTAAAAGGAGAAAAAGTCCTGGTAGATGGACCGGAATATGAAACTGCTGCCGGATTTGGAGGAAACTGTGGTTGTTTTGATCCTGATTTAGTTTTAGAAGCCAATTTTTATTGCGATAATTACGGAATGGATACAATTGGAGTGAGTACTACCATAGCTTTTCTTATGGAATGTTACGAAAATAATATCATTAATAAAGAAATAACCGGTGGATTGGAACTGAATTTTGGAAACAGTAAAGCTGTTTTAGAACTCATTCATCAAATGGCCCGTAAAGAAGGATTCGGGAAGATTGCCGGATTAGGGGTTAGACAGGCAAAGAAAATCCTGATAGAAAAATATGGTGCAGATGAAAAATTTCTACAGGATATCGGTATGGAGTGCAAAGGAATGGAATTTTCCGAATATGTGACCAAAGAATCTTTAGCCCAGCAGGGAGGGTATGGTATGGCCAACAAAGGGCCTCAACATGATGAAAACTGGCTAATCTTTATGGATCAGGTTAATAACCAGATTCCTACTTTTGAAGATAAGGCAGCTGCTATACGTTATTTTTCTTTATTCCGTACCTGGTTTTCACTGGTGGGCCTTTGCAAATTGCCATGGAATGATATAGAACCGGCAGATAATAAAAAGAAATATCACGGTTTACAGGCAGCGAAAGTTCCGGAACATCTTGAAAATTACTGTTGGCTTTTTGAAGGGGTTACCGGTAAGCCGGTTACACCTGAAGAATTAATTTTGCAGTCAGAAAGAGTTCACAATTTACAAAGAATATTTAATCTAAAAATGGGTTTTGGTACTCGCGAACATGATGCGATTCCCTATCGGGCAATGGGACCGGTAACCGCGGAAGAATATGAATCCCGACAGGAAAGATTTGATAAACAACTAAAAGAATTGGTTGATTATAATCCGGAAGGGAAGACAACAGAAGAAAAATTAAAAGCATTAAGAATTTATCGTGAAGACCAATATCAAAAACTATGTGATGCTGTTTATAGTCGTCGAGGCTGGAATTCTAATGGTGTAACTACTTTGGAGACTATTAAAAAATTAAAGATAGATTTCCCTGAAGTCGTAGAGTTGGTAAAAAATCAAAGTAATTAAAATAAATAAAAAATATATATAGTAGATGCTATGTATATTGCAAACAACAAGAAAACTAGAATTTAAGAAATAAAGAGTAGGGGCATATTGAGATATGCCCCTTTAGTTTTAACTCCATATTATTAACAAATTGTTGAAAAAAATTGTATAAAAATATTTTTAGTGAATTCTCTTCTTATTTGTATTTTTGTAAAACAAGTTTATATTAATCTAATCCCAACCAACTACAAGAAATGACTATTCCCCCTCATTTTGTCCTTGTATTATTTTATTTCCTATAAAATTTAAAATATTTTTAAAAAAGATTGATTTTTAAAAATTTATATGGTATCGTACAAAAGATAGAATAATTGGGTAACCCAGTAAGTTAATTATCCAAATAAAGAAATATAACAAAGTACATGATAATAAAAAAAACTAGCAAATTTCTGATGGAATATTTGAAGAAAATTGGATAAGTTATTATTGAGGTGTGAGGAAATCGTCCGTCTTCAGTAAATATAAAATAGAGATATTTAGATAATTTTTTTATTAAGGAAACTTTTGAAATGTTTTTACAAAAAAGTTAAGAAAGTTTTACAGCATGCATAATAAAAAAGGGGAATAAGGAGTTATGTTTATTGAAATTCTTATAGTTGGATTATCATTGGGAGCAATTTATGCCTTAATCGCTATCGGATATAGCATGGTGTATGGTATTTTAAAATTAATGAATTTTGCTCATGGAGATACATATGCTTTTGGTAGTTTTATCTGCTGGATGCTTTTAACAAAATACGATTTAAATCCAATTCTTTCTATTATTATTGCAATGATAGTTGGTGGTGTAATTGCTTCAATAGTTGAAATTTTAGCATATCGCCCTCTGAGGGCTCCGGAATATAGAAATATATCCATGATTAGTGCGCTGGGGGTAGCATATATAATACAAAATACTTCAGAAAATTTTTGGAGTAGACAAGTTCATTCATTCCCTTCTATTATTTCCGCACCATTTGTCTCTATTTTGGGGATCCAAATTCCCACTACTCAATATTTAACTTTAGGAATTGTTATAGTAGTAGTAGGGGGTCTTAATCTTTTCTTGAAATATCATAAAGTAGGCAAGGCTATTCTTTGTGCATCCCAAGATATTCCCGCCTCCAGTTTAATGGGAATCCCAATTAATAGAACAATTTCAATAGTATATCTACTCGGAGGAATGATTGGAGTAATTGGAGGAGTACTTTATGCTTCTTCTTATAATGTTCTTTCAATAAGTATGGGTTTCTCAGGTACAATTGTAGCTTTTGAAGCATCAGTTTTTGGAGGTATCGGGAGTATAAATGGAGCATTAGTAGGAGCATTAATTTTAGGTCTACTTCATAGTTTAGTAGGATTTTATATTTCAACTGCTTATAGAGATGTCATTACTTTTGCTGTTTTGATAATTGTATTATTAGTAAGACCTAAAGGGATTTTGGGTCGTTATGTTGAAGAAAAGGTGTAAAATATGGAAAAAAATAGAAAGATTATTGTTTTTATATTAGTAGTGGCATTATCTTTTTTATTGCCTTCGTTTGTTAAAAATTATTATTGGTTAGGTATTTTTAATTTAATTCTTATGTATTCTATTCTTTGTTTAAGTTTAAATTTGATCTTTGGTTTTACAAATTTATTATCCGTTGGACACGCAGCATTTTATGGAATTGGAGCATATACTACTGCAATTTTGCTTACTCGATATCATTTCCCCTTTCTTCCCTCTTTGCTACTCTCCGGTTTGATTGCTTTATTTATTGGTTTCCTTTTGAGTATAACCACTTCAAGAGTGAGAGGGGATTATTTTACTGTTATAACTATTGTATTTGGTGAGATTTTTAGATTGATAATGCAAAATTGGGTTAAATTTAGTGGAGGTGCAGTGGGAATTGTTGGCCTTCCGGCTCCTCAATTATTTTCCTGGAGAATAATTTCAGAGAAGGATTTTTACTTTTTAGGTTTAGTTTTGTTCTGGTTTACTTATCTTACCCTGAGTCTTTTGGTAAAATCAAAATTTGGACGTGCTTTTATTGCTATCCGGGAGGATGAATTAGCAGCTTCTACCATGGGAATAAATGTTGTGATGTATAAGATATTATCTTTTTCTATAGGATGTTTTTATGCAGGGCTTGCAGGAAGTTATTATGCGGTTTACAATACAGCGATAGCACCTTCAAGTTTTACACTTGATGAATCTTGTCTAATGATTATTATGGTTGTGCTTGGAGGCATAGGGAATTTAACAGCGACTATTTCCGGTGTGATTGTTATGTTAGTTGCTACAGAGGTTTTTCGACCATTATATCATTACCGGTTACTTTTGATTGGATTAATTATGGTAATTGTGTTAGTACGTTATCCCTATGGAATTTTAGGAATATTTAATAAAATAGCATCTATGAGGAAAAAATATAGTTATAGGAAGGTATAGGTAAAAAACATGACACTCCTAAAAGCCGAGGAAATTGATAAAAAATTTGGCGGTATACATGCTGTTAGTCATTTAAATGTTTCCGTTAATAAGGGAGAAATTGTTGGAATGATTGGACCTAATGGTTCAGGTAAAACCACATTTCTTAATATATTATCTGGAATATACCGTTCAGATTCTGGAAGGGTAGAGTTTAAGAATGAAGATATTACAAAGTTGCCATTACATCGTATTATAGAAAAAGGTATTGCTCGGACCTTTCAAAATCTAAGAATATTTAGAAACATATCGGTTTTGGAAAATGCACTTATCGGGAGACATCATTTAATTAAAAATTCGTTACTGAATGTATATTTCAACCCATCTTTAGCAGGTAGGAGAGAAAAAAGTGCTTATCTCAAAGCAATGGAAATTTTAGGATTAGTAAATTTAGCAAAAGAAAAGAATGAATTAGCAAGGAATTTGCCATACGGTAAGCAAAGATTATTAGAAATTGCTCGGGCTCTAATGGCGGAGCCAGATTTATTGCTATTAGATGAGCCTACCGCCGGAATGAATCCTACAGAAGCAGTGGCGTTGTGCGAATTTTTGAAAAAATTAAAAGAAAGAGGTTTTGCTCTTTTTGTTATTGAGCATAACATGAAAGCAATTATGTCAATTTCAGATAAAATTATTGTTCTCAATGTAGGGGCAAAATTAAAAGAAGGAATACCAAGAGAAATTCAAAGAGATAAACAAGTACAAGAAATCTATTTGGGAAAAGAGGAATAGTAAAACGCTTAAAATTAAAAATATATCCGCAAGTTATGGAAATATTCAAGTTTTACATGATGTGTCAGTTGAAGTAAGTGAGGGAGAAATTGTTGCTCTTGTTGGTGCAAATGGTGCAGGAAAAACTACTTTATTGAAAGTAATTTCCGGTTTACTTGGTTCTACTAAGGGTACTATAACATTTTTAGGTCAAAGAATAGACAAAATAGCTCCCGAGGAAATTGTAAAATTAGGGATAGCTCAAGTTCCGGAAGGTAGGAGAGTATTCCCTGATTCCACTGTTCTCACAAATCTTGAAATGGGAGCTTATATTAGAAAAGATACGAAAGAAGTAAAGAAAGACATAGAGAAATATTTTGATATTTTTCCCATACTCTTTGAACGTCGAAATATGCCTGCATCGCTATTAAGTGGTGGAGAACAACAAATGCTTGTTATAGCAAGAGCTCTAATGAGCAAACCCAAACTTGTTCTATTAGATGAACCATCAATGGGGCTTGCGCCACAGCTTGTTAATGAAATATTTAAAATTATTAAAAATCTTAATTCAGAAGGAATATCTATTTTTCTGGTTGAGCAAGATGTTAAAAAATCTTTAAAAATAGCTCAAAGGGGATATGTATTAGAAACAGGAAAAGTATCGCTTCAAGGTTTATCTCAAGAATTGCTTGAGTCAGATGATATTCGCAAAGTTTATCTAGGAGAAAACTAAATCTGAAAAGGAGGTGAAATATTTTAGTAGAGCTTACATAAGAACACTTTTAGTAAAAAATTAAAAAACGAAAGGATAAAAACGAATAAAATGAATAAAAAGACCCTATTTATTATTGTATTAACAGTAATTTTATTAAGTTGCTTAACAGTTTCAGCCTTATCTGAAAGTAAAGGTGTAGATGATTCAAAAAAAGAGATTACAATTGCATTTATTGATGCTTTAACTGGTCCTGCCGGAGCTTATGGTTCAGGGGACTTAAGAGGAGTGGAAATAGGTGTGGCTGAAGTCAACGAAATGGGAGGAATTCCTTCAGGACCATTAAAGGGGTACACTTTAGTACTTGATACCTTTGATGATAAAGGAGATGCAAAAGAAGCTGCAAGCGCAGCTAGAAAAATAGCTGTTGGTGACTATCTGGCTGCTGTTGGAGGAACCATAAGTACTGCTGCATTAGCTTCATCCCCTGTTTTCTATAGAATGAGAGTTCCCTATATTATGGGATGGGCTAGTTCAACTACACTTACTCATCAAGGTTTTGATAATCTTGTGAGAGAAACCTATACTACCGAAGCAGAAGCTATTTATATGCTGAAGTATTTACGTGAACATTTAGATGCTAAGAAGATTTCTATTATTGTGGAAAATGCAAGTTATGGGCAACAATTGTTACAGACTTTTCAGGAAGAAGCAGAAAATAACGATATTAAATTAGGTAATCCACTTACTATTGTACCAGGACAGGATGTAGATTTTCGGGATGTTATTCTGAAAGCAAAAGCTGAAGAATCAGATGTACTGGTTATATTGGTTGAGCGTAATGAAGGTGGGATGATAGTTAAGCAGACGAGAAAAATGGGATGGGATATTCCGTTTTATGGGCCAAAATCACTTGGAGAGCCAAGATTTTTTGAATTAGCTGGTGAATTAGGAGAGTGTTATTTAACTTGTTCTCCATCACTCGATACGAGTAGACCATATGTTGATAATTTTCTTTCAAGATGGAATAAAGTATATGACTTTACGCCAGATTTTGCCGCTATGTATGGCTATGATGCAATAAAAATATCAACGAAGGTTATAGAAATGGGCGGAATAGATAGAGAATCCTTTATTGCAAATCTTCATAAGGTTAAAGTTGAAGGGATTGGGAACGATTTTTATGAATTTGATGAGCGTGGTGATGTGAAAGTGCCAGCTTTAATTACGATATCGGGTGATGAATTTAAAAAAGAACATAAAATAAATTAAAATCATTGCTAAGATTAAATTAAAGTTTTACCAAGAAACTTTATATACCAAATAAATATAACTCTCATTTTAATAAGGAAAATATAACTACCTTATTAAAAATGAGAGTTATATTTATTTGGTATATAAAAAAATTATTAAGGATCGGTCTAAAGATAAATTTTGAGATATATTATGATTATACAAAGGAAGAGTTATTGTAATGATAATCCATGAAGATTGTTAAAAAATTAAAGATAGACTTCCCCGAGGTCGTAAAATTAGTGAAAAAGTAACCAATAAATAGTAGATTTCCCTCTATTATTTTAATCTATACCCATAAGTAGACACCTATTTTTGAAGGTTAGTTTTTTATTGAGAATAAATAGATATTAGAGTATTATTCATTTTAATATTCGGGAATCGAATATGAGACGCAATTTCTTAAAGGAGAGTTGGATATAAAAATGCAAGTATATTTTCTTAAAATTTATTTTAACGGGATATATAATTTAAATATAAGATATAAGAAAAAATTTTCTATTGCATTTTTATAAAGATAGTGATATTATATTTCAAAGTTAGGCATCCCTAATAAAGATAGGATTACAAATCTAGATGAATTTTGAATAATTTTTAAATATAAAGGACTTATTTATGGCTACAAGAAACATGGAAGACTATCTGGAAGCAATATTGGATTTACAGAACAACAAAGGATACATCAAGGCTAAAGATATTGCAGATAAATTAGAAGTGAAACGACCCAGCGTATCGGAAATGACTAAAAAATTGAAAGAAAGCAACTTTGTTTCCTACGAAAAATATGGAGGGATAACATTTACTGAAAAAGGCAGAAAATTAGCCAGAGAAATAAGGAAACGCCATGATTTATTTGCAGATTTTTTAAGAATTATCGGTGTAAGTGAAAAAAATTCGCAAAGAGATGCCTGTAAAATCGAACATGATGTTTCGCCCGAAACCGTCGAATGTTTAATTAATTTTATTAAAACTATTCGTTAGTCTCCTTTTGATGATAGTAGGAGAATAGTTTTTAAAAATAAAAGTAATCGAATACTATTACAAATTTATAACTAAATGAGGAGCACAAATTATTATGGTTATGACTCTCGATAAAGTTAAAGAAAATCAAAAAGTAAAAGTAATCAGTATTTCCGGAGGTTGGGGTGTGAGACAGCGTCTGGGTTGTCTGGGTATACAACCCGGAGACATGATCACGATAAAGAGAAGTGCTATCATGCAAGGACCAATTTTAATAAAAATTCATGGGAATCAAGTTGCATTAGGCAGAGGGGTAGCAGGTAGAGTTTTAGTGGAGGCAATGTAATGAAAATTGCACTTATGGGGCAGCCTAATTCAGGCAAGAGTACCATATTTAATCATGTTGCCGGTTATAAGGCGGTAACGTCGAATTTTCCCGGGAAAACTGTTAAATATGAAATATCTAAATTTAAATTTCTTGACCAGGTTATTGAATTGGTAGATTTACCTGGAACTTATTCCTTAACTTCTTTTGACCTTGCTGAGCTCGAAGCTAGAAAATATCTATTGAACAATAAAATAGATGTTGTCGTCAATGTTCTTGACGCGTCACTGCTCAGTAGAAGCCTCGAACTTACACTACAGCTTTTAGAACTTAAATTACCCATGGTTGTTTGTCTTAATATGATTGATGAAGCGGAACGTAAAGGTATTCGAATCGACATTGAAAAATTATCTAAAATTCTCGGTGTGCCGGTTGTTCCAGCGGTTGCTGTAAAAGGGAAAGGGGTTAAAGAACTTTTTTCGGTAACCAATCAAATAGGTAAAGAAAAGAAATCAGGGAAAGTATTAAAGTTTAGCAAAGATGTAGAAGATATAATAATCCAGCTTTCCGCGCAAATTGAAAAAAAAGAACCTGATCAAAAATTTAATATTCCCATAAGATTTCTAGCACTCAAATATTTGGAAAATGATAATTTTTTTATAGAAGACTTAGAAGTTAGCGGTAAAAAAATTTTTGAAAAGGTAAAACATTATCAAAATTTACTTAAAGAATCTCATGGTCGTCATTCTGATGTTGTCATTTCTTCAGAACGGCATCATTTATCCATGAGTATTTACGAATCTGTCGTTTTACTGGGGAAACCACATAAAAGTCCCATTGATTATTTGGATAATGTTTTAATGCATCCTTTTTTAGGTTACATTTCTATGGGCTTGATTTTTTACTTATTTTTCAATTTGGTATTCAGTGTTGGGAAAATGGTGGAAGAACCACTTCTGGATTATTTTTACCGCTTAATTCCCTTAGTGGAAAAGAGTATTAATCCGGGAACTTTATCATTTTCAATTATAAGTGGAATTATTCAAGGATTGGCCGGAGGAATAGCGATTGTATTGCCTTACCTGTTTCCCTTTCTTCTTGGTTTGGCTATTTTAGAGGATTTGGGTTACTTGCCTCGAATCGCCTTTCTCCTGGATGCATTTTTACATAAAATTGGTTTGCACGGTAAAGCAATTATACCTTTTATATTAGGGTATGGATGCACTGTTCCGGCTATTATGGCAACAAGGATTCTAGAATCAGAGAGAGACCGTTTTATTGCTTCAGTGCTTGCGACTATGATTCCCTGTGCTGCCCGGATGACCATTATATTTGCCTTAGTTGCTTTTTATATTAGTCCTCAAGCTGCATTAGCAGTTTATATATTAAATATCATTGTCATTATTATATCAGGGAAGGTCTTGTCTTCCTTGCTTCCGGAAGTAACACCGGGAATGATATTGGAAATTCCTGCATACCATATCCCTTCCATAAAAGTCGCTTTGGCTAAAACCTGGCTTAGAATGAAAGAATTCATATTTGTTGCTTGGCCGTTGCTTGTCATTGGCAGTACAGTATTAAGCTTACTGAAATATTATGAAGCTGACCTAATTATCAATCAATTTTTTTCACCTATAACAATGTTATTGGGTCTTCCGATTGTAGTCGGGACCACTCTGGTTTTTGGTATTCTTCGTAAAGAACTTTCAATGTTAATGTTGATTCAAGCTATAGGAACTAATAACGTAATTTCTGTAATGTCCGCGACACAAATCATGACTTTTACCATTTTTATCATTTTTTATATCCCTTGCGTGGCAACTATAGCGGTTTTGTGGAAAGAGATAGGAAGCAGAAGGACATTATTTACCATTGCTTTTACCTTTGTTGTAGCGATTGTGTTGGGAACCATTACCAGATTTGTATATTAAGAAAAAGTATCGAGTATATAGTATATAGGTAGGAAAGAAGAATCCAGAAGTCAGCAGCCAAATTCATATCTCGTATCTCGCGAATCGTATCTCGAGTAGGGGCGTATTGCATACGCCCCCAACAATATAAACAAAACCGTAGGACAGGCGTTCTCCGTTTTTACGAGGACAGGCCAGCCTATCGAGGTTCGATTCATCGAACCCGTTAAAAAAAATCGCTAAGGCTAACCGAATCAGATAAATTCACCCTCTGCATTAAAAGTACAATATTTGTATTATTATAAACTAAAAATTCTGTATAATTTTATGCAATGCGAATTTAATTAGTCAGTTAACAAATATTAAATATTACAGATATTAATGTATTTTGTTAACTATACACTATACGCTGTACACTCCACGTTATATAGGTTTTAAATCATGGTATTTTAGTTTTCCGCTTTTAGTTTTTAGTTAATTAATAAATACTTGACAAAGGAAACGGCGTGTTATATTATGTTAATGGTAATCATTATCAATAAGAAAGGTTAATATAATGCAAGGAAGATGGGGTAAAGATTCGCAAAGATGGTGGCACGGTGAATTTAGGGGCTATGGCTATAGAATAACCGTACCAAGACAAATTATCTTGCAGGTTTTAGACGAATCCAAGGAACATCTAAGTGCAGAAGATATTTATTTAAAAGTACATAATATTTATCCGGCTATCGGCCTTACTACGGTTTACCGAACATTAGAGCTATTGATTAATATGGGCTTGGTTTTTAAATTTGATTTTGGTGATGGGCGATCAAGATATGAACTGACCCGCGGTTCAAAAGAACCTGTACATCACCACCATCATTTAATATGTACAAAATGTGGAAGAGTAATAGATTACACAGATTTTATTGATGAGGAATTAGAGCTTTTTAAAAGAACGGAAAAAACACTTTCTAAAAAATATAATTTTGAAATAAAAAGTCATACAGTTCAATTTTATGGTCTATGTGACAAATGTTCAGGAGAAAATTGACCGATTGTCTATTTGCATTAATTTCATTGATAATGTTTAGGAAAATATAATAAAAATTAAATAAATAAAACAGAAAGGAGATGAAAAAAATGCCAAGAGGAGATGGAACAGGACCAAGAGGATTAGGTCCAATGACCGGAAGAGCAGCAGGATATTGTGCAGGTTATTCTACACCTGGTTTTGCGAATTCCTATGGAGGTAGAATGGGTATGGGCAGAGGTTATGGCCGAGGTTATGGTCGAGGATTTGGGTTTGGATATGCAAATCAAGTTCAAAATTATAATCCACCGGTATATGGCGGTAGTTATTATCAACCTTCCATAGAACCAAAACAGGAGATTGGGGCATTGAGTAATGAAGCCAATATGTTAAAAGAGCAACTGGAAGCTATAAATAAACGAATTGCAGAATTGGAAAAAACGAAAAGTAATAAATAATTTACTTTGAAAACTTGGCAGAAAGAAAATATTTCCTTTCTGCCAAGTTTTATTTACATTTTTTAAAGGAGAAAATAAAAATATTAAATGCCTATTTATGAATATAAATGTACACAGTGCGCAAATCAATTTGAAAAATGGCAGAATATAAATGATAAACCTATAGAGGTTTGTCCTCAATGTCAGGGAAAAGTTAAAAGAATCATTGGCGAAAATGTTGGATTCATTCTTAAAGGTTCGGGATTTTATAAAAATGATTTACTAGAAATGTTTTGCTTCTAACAATTGAAATAAAATTGGATATAACGGGTTATTTCCTTTAAAAATTTATCGAAATATAGAATAACTAATATAATATAAACTGGATTTAGAACGTTATTTGAACTTATAAATTTGATAAGTAAGATTCTAAATAAGGTGAAAAAATTGTATTTTATACAAAAAAGTTATAAAATATACAATATTAGTCTAAATAAAAATTACTAAAATAAAAAGCGGAGGATGGAAAAATGAAAATAGCAATCACATCTATGGGAGCAAAATTAGAGGATAAGGTTGACCCTCGATTCGGTAGATGCCACTATTTCATATTATTTGATTTAGATACCAATCAATTTGAAGCAATTAATAATACAAATGCCCAGGGAATGGGAGGTGTAGGTATTCAATCAGGACAATTGATGGCTGATAAAGGAATCAAAACTGTATTAACGGGGAATTGTGGACCTAATGCATTTCAAACTCTAAATGCAGCAGGAATAGAAATTATTGCAGGAGCCAGCGGGACTATTCAAGAAGCGATAGACAAGTTTAAATCAGGTGGATATAAAACAATTTCCGGTGCCAGCACTTCTTCTCATACGGGTATGAAGTAGGAAAATTCAAGAAAAGCGGAGAGTGAAAAATGAAAATAGCAATTTCGACAGATTCAGGATTTGTATCTGAACATTTTGGAAGATGTCCTTCTTTTACGATTGTTGAAATAACTGATGGAAAAGTATTAAAGATGGAAGAAATAAAAAATCCCGGTCACCATCCAGGATTTTTGCCTCAATTTTTGACTGATCTTGGTGCAACAATTATCATTTGTGGAGGAATGGGTATGAGGGCCCAAAGTCTATTTACCGAAAAAGAAATTACACCAATAGTAGGAGTTACAGGAAAAATTACCGAAATAATAGAAAAATTTGCTCAAGGAAAATTAGAAACGGGTGAGTCTTCATGTAAACCAGGAATTGGAAAAGGATATGGCTTAGACAAGGATGAATGTGACCATCCAAATGAAGAAAATCATCAACATTAACTGGGAAATTATTTAAGGATAAGCATACATTTAAAAGAATAAATTTTAAACCGAACTTATTGAACAAATATTTATAATGATATAACAGTAGTTGGTAAATTAATAAAACAAGGAGGTAAGAAAATGCCAAGAGGAGATGGAACAGGTCCAAGTGGACAGGGTCCGGGAACCGGACGAGGGTTAGGAAGAAATACTGGACAGGGACGTCGCGGTGGTGGAGGAATCGGTGTAGGTGGCAATTGTGTTTGCCCTAATTGTGGAACGATAGTTTCTCATCAAGTAGGGGCTGTCTGCACAAGTATAAAATGTCCCAAGTGTAATACCATGATGGTAAGACAGTAGAATTTAAAGGGAAGGATAGAACTAAATGATCATTTCAGTAGCAAGCGGGAAGGGTGGAACCGGTAAAACAACCATTGCGGTTAATCTTGCTTTAGTATTAGCTAAAGATAAAAAGAGAAGTGTGCAATATTTAGATTGTGATGTTGAAGAACCTAACGCCCACCTATTTTTAAAGCCCAATATTTCAAATGTGAAATCAGTGGAAATAGCTATTCCGAAAATTAATGATACAAAATGTAATTATTGTGGAAAGTGTGCGGAAGTTTGCGTATACAATGCTATCGCAGTTACAAAGAATAAAGTATTGGTATTTCCCGGTTTATGCCATGGTTGCGGAGCTTGTATGCTATTTTGTCCGGAAAAGGCAATTAGTGAAATAGGAAAGAAAATAGGAATCTTAGAGGAAGGTAGTGCCAAATCCATTCACTTTATTCACGGTCGTTTAAATATTGGAGAACCAATGGCTCCTCCGATTATAAGAGAAATCAAAAAGAAAATTAAAAATGAAAATGATACAATAAATCTAATTGATGCACCTCCGGGAACATCCTGTCCGGTTATTGAATCTATAAAAGAAAGTGATTATACAATATTAGTGACTGAGCCGACTCCTTTTGGATTACATGATCTTATGTTGGCTGTGGAGGTTTTGAAAAAACTTAAAATTCCTCATGGGGTAGTTTTAAACAAGTGTGATATTGGTGATCATAAAGTAGAAGCTTATTGTAAAAATAATAACATTCCCATTCTGCTTTCTATTCCGTTGGATAGAGAAATAGCCATTGCTTATTCTAAGGGAATTCCGATTGTACAAATAAATTCATTTTATGAAAAAAAATTTATCCAGCTTATGCAAGAAATTGTAAAAAAGAAATAAAGATAAGAGAAAAAGAGAATCATTTTATCAAAAGAGATAATAAACAGATCATAATTAGAAATTTGATTATGATTCTGCAATGATTAGAATTGAGGGTGTTTAAATGAAAGAAATCGTAATTATCAGCGGTAAAGGTGGAACAGGAAAGACTGTTATTACAGCCAGCATTGCAGCTCTGGCAAAAAATAAGGTGATGGGGGATTGTGATGTAGATGCATCTAATCTATATCTTTTACTTCAACCGGAAATAAAAGAAACCCATCAATTTTATGCTGGTGTCATTCCTAATATGGATGTACAAAAATGTACCAATTGTGGACGATGTCAGGAAGTCTGCCGTTTTAATGCGATTAAAAATATTAATGGTCAGGTTACTATTGACTTGGTATCATGCGAAGGATGTGGATTATGTTCTAGGGTATGTCCGGTTGAGGCAATTAAAATGGAAGAAAATCATTGCGGAGAATGGTATATTTCTGAAACAAAATACGGACCTATGGTACATGCAAGATTGGGAATCGCAGAAGAAAATTCAGGTAAACTTGTGACTTTGGTGCGACAGAATGCTCAGGAAATTGCTGAAAAAAATAGTTCACAATTAATTATTGTGGATGGACCACCGGGAATTGGTTGTCCTTTAATAGCAACACTCACTGGAGCAAATTTAGCAGTCATTGTCACTGAACCTACACTTTCAGGATTACATGATTTACAAAGAGTTGTAAAAGTTGGTCAGCATTTTGGTATAGAGATGGTGGCAATCATTAATAAATTTAACATTAATTTAGAAAACACGGCCAAAATTGAGAATTGGTGTGAAAAAAATAATGTGGCTATAATTGGAAAAATTCATTTTGATAACGTGATAACTGAAGCCATGGTAAAAGGATTACCGGTAGTGGAATATAGTAAAAATTCAATTACACAAGAAATAAAGGATATATGGGAAAAAATTAAGTTAATTAGTTAATTAGTTAATTAACCGATTAACCGATTCTCCAATTTTCCAATTAACTAATAAACCAATTAAGAAATAGAAGATGTGTGATGTGAGATTAGACAATTAACTAATTAATCAATTAATACAAGAAAATATAAAGAATAAAAAAGTAAATTAATTAACGAAATAAAATAAAATATCTCGTAAATTATGTTAACCAAATTCCTAATTAATAAATCTTCAAAAGGAGATACTATGATTATTTTTGGACCAATCCCTTCCAGACGCTTGGGTCGCAGTTTAGGTATCAACAATATTCCGCCAAAAATATGCAGTTATTCTTGTGTATATTGTCAGGTTGGAAAAACTTCTAAAATGAAAATAAAACCGCAAACCTTTTATTTTCCTTCCCAAATTTTTAATGAAGTTCGAGAAAAAATAGAAAAAAGTAGAGAAAAAAATGAACCCATCGATTATTTAACTTTTGTTCCAGATGGAGAGCCTACTTTGGATATTAATTTAGGTCAGGAAATCAGATTAATGAAATCCTTGGGAGTGAAAATTGCAGTGATCAGTAACGCATCACTTATAGATCGAAAAGAAATAAGAGATAATTTATCAGAAGCTGATTTGGTTTCTTTAAAAGTAGATTCTGTCGAGGAAAGTACTTGGCGAAGTGTCAATCACCCGCATCGAAATCTAAATTTAAAATCCATCTTGGAAGGCATATTAAATTTTGCCGATAATTATAAAGGAAAATTGTTAACCGAAACTATGTTAATTAAAGGTATTAATGATGACAGCCAAAATATCAAGAAAGTGGCTGATTTCTTAGCTAAGGTTAAACCGAGTTGTTCATATTTATCTTTACCAATCAGACCACCGGCAGACAGCTGGGTTCAGTCTCCTTCTGAGGAAGTGGTCAATCAGAGTTATTATATTCTTAAAGAAAAGGTAAAACAGGTAGAATATCTGATAGGTTATGAGGGAAATGCTTTTGCATCTACCGGAGAAGTAAAAGATGATATTCTAAGTATCACTTCAGTCCATCCCATGAGAGAGGATGCACTTCAGGAATTTTTAAAACGGGCGAAGTCTGATTGGACAGTCATTGAACAATTATTAAAAGAGGATAAATTGGTCGAATCGGAATATGGGGGGAAGAAATTTTATTTAAGGAAATTTAAAAAATCGGATACATTACAGCAATAAGAGAAATGGCAAGCAGAATAAAATTTTTAATTTCAGCTTATCTTTAAATCCAAAGCCCGGGTTCAACCGGCGATAAATACACTGTTCTTAAGAAGCGTTTGACAAGGTGTGCTCGATTAAATGATTTTCATTGTAATTTGAAGTGAATAATAGTAGAATATATCCATTAAAAGATTTACATAGAACTCATTTTGAAAATTTAAATTTACTAAATTCTATAAAAATGATTATAGGGAAACCAAATAGTATATGAAAAATATTAAAGAAAATATTAAGAAAATTTTAGACAAACTACCGGAAAATATTGGATTGGTTGCTGCTGCCAAAACCAGGAACTCGGATGAAATCGAAGAAGTAATTAGTGCCGGAGTAAAAATAATTGGGGAAAATTATATTCAGGAAGCGGAAAAAGCATTTGAAGCCATTGGAAATAAAGTGAAATGGCATTTTATCGGACATTTGCAAAAAAATAAAGTGAAAAAAGCAGTAAAAATATTTGATATGATCGAGACAGTAGATTCATATTCGCTTGCTAGGGAAATTGACGAAAAATGCAGCCAAATATCTAAAATCATGCCCGTATTAATTGAAGTCAATAGTGGGAAAGAAGAACAAAAATTCGGTGTATTGCCGGGAGAAGTATTAGATTTAATAAAAAGTATATCCACTTTGCCTTACATAAAAATAATGGGTTTGATGACTATGGGTCCTCGTTTTGGAAATCCGGAAGATTCCCGTCCATATTTTAAGGAAACTAAAAAGATTTTTGATGAGGTAAAAGCGAATCATTTACCTAATGTGGAGATGAAATACCTTTCTATGGGAATGACTAATTCCTTTCAGATTGCCATCGAGGAAAAAGCGAATATAATAAGGATCGGTACATTAATATTTGGAGAGAGATGCTATAAATAATTAATAAAAATAACAAAGGACAATAGTAATCTATGAAGATTTGCTATATGTCCGTTTGTTTTATTTAAGAGAAAAATATAGGAGAAAAAAATGACTGAAAATATTAACAATAATATAAAAAAGGCAAATCAGCTAAAACAAGAAAAAGAATCAGCCGCCAAGAAACTCAATGACCAACTTAAAGATAATATGTCTAGGATAAAACATAAAATTTTAGTGCTTTCCAATAAAGGCGGTGTAGGGAAAAGTTCAGTAGCGGTTAATTTGGCCTGTTCTCTAAGTGAAAAGGGCTATAAAGTAGGAATATTAGACGCTGACTTACATGGACCATCGGTGGCTACAATGTTAGGTTTTGAGGGAAAGAAATTACAGGGAAGTCCGGAAGGTATTCTTCCGATGAGCGTTTCTACGAATTTAGTTGCCGTTTCCATGGCTTCCCTGATTGAATCTTCTGATGCTCCTCTTATTTGGAGAGGACCTTTAAAGGCGATGGCTTTAAAACAATTTTTAGGGGAAGTACAATGGGGAGTTTTAGATTACTTGGTCATTGATTCTCCTCCTGGAACCGGAGATGAGCCTTTGTCGATTTGTCAGCTTATTCCTGAGTTAGATGGTGGAGTTATAGTTACTACTCCTCAGGGAGTAGCTTTATTAGATTCTCGAAAGTGTGTAAATTTTCTAAAAAATCTCAAAATACCGATTTTGGGTATTATAGAGAATATGAGTGGATTAAAGTGTCCTCATTGTGGTAAAAATATTGATTTATTTAAATCTGGAGGAGGGAAAAAAGCAGCAGAAGAATTTAAATTACCCTTCTTGGGCAAAATTCCCATTGATTTAAATATAGTGAACTCTGCAGATGAAGGGAAACCCTATATCTGCCAGTACAAGGATACAGAAACCTCAAAGATATTTAATCAGATTGTTGAATCAATCATTAGTCAAATAATTCAGTAAAATTATTTACCTATTTTTCGATATTTTTATTCTGCTAATATGTTTAGAGGTAATTGCAGAGGATTATGAGGTGTGAATAGAAGTAAAAAGACAAGTGACAAATATCAACAAAAACTCTTTGAGTTTGAACAGACAAAAAAAGAGTTGCGGGAAAGTGAAAATTTGCAACTATCTATACTTAGTTCTGTTCCTCATGCCGTAATTGGCATAAAAGACAGGAAAATAATCTTTGCCAATCCTTCAGTGAAAAATATTTTTGGCTGGGAATCAAAAGAATTAATCGGGAAAAATGTTAGAATGCTCTACTCGTTTGGTAAAGATTATGAAAAAATTAGTCAATACTTCTATCCTCAACTTGAAAAACATCGAACCTATGATGGAGAGTTTTCATGTAAACGAAAAGATGGTGTAAATATTATTTGTCGGATTAGTGTATCAAGGATAGGGAAAAGCGCAAAAGAAAAGGGTGTTGTGGCTACATATCAAGATATTACCAAACGTAAAAAAATTAGCGAAGAATTGCAAAAGAGCAAGGAAAACTACCAGTTATTATTGGAAAACCAGGATGACCTGGTAACTAAAATTGACCCTGATGGAAGATATCTATTTGTCAGTTTTTCTTATTGTCATGCTTACGGAAAGACCGAAGAAGAGCTACTAGGCAATACCTTCATGTCTTTAGTGCATGAAGAAGACCGGGAAATGGTTGCCAAATCAATGGAGAGGCTGTATAAACCACCTTATACCTGTTACCATGAACAAAGGGCGAATACGAAAAACGGTTGGCGCTGGATAGCATGGGCAGATAAAGCAATATTAGATAAAGACGGAAAAGTAGTTGAAATCGTTTGTGTGGGAAGGGATATTACCGAGCGTAAAAAAGCAGAAGAAAAATTGCGTCAGAGTGAGGAGAAATTTTCCGGTATATTTAAAAATATTCCGGATGCCGCTTTCTATCAAGATACAAAAGGAACCATTCTTGATTTAAACCCCCGCTTTGCCGAACTCTTCGGTTATACTAAAGAAGAGATATTAGGTAAGAATATCGATGAAATCAATTTTTATCCTAAAGACAGGATTGAAGAGGGGTTAGCCCTGACCCGCAATACCTTAAACGAAAATTTGACTAACTTTGAGACTGCCAGAAAGAAGAAAGACGGAACCATTGTACCGGTACGTATTTCCACTTCCTTTGTAAAAATCAAAGGTGAAGTTACCGGTATTATCGCCTTATACCAGGATATAACCGAACGCAAAAAAAATGAAAAAGTGCAACAAGTCTTATACAATATCTCCAGAGCCGCAAATTCATCCATCTCCCTTAAAGAACTTTATAAAACTATCCATAAAGAATTAGGTAAAATTATCGATACCACTAATTTTTATATTGCCTTATTGGACGAAAAAGAAGGTAAAATATATTTTCCTTATCATGTAGATGAAATGGGGGATGAATTTGAACCCCAAAACTTAGAGTATAAAAGCTTGACCTGTTATGTTATTAGGAATAAACGTTCTTTACTCTTAAATTATGATAAAATTAAAAAATTAAATGAAAAAGGAGAATTGTTAAATCCCGGTGTTGTCACCAAAAATATATTTTGGTTTGGAGTTCCCTTAAAAGTGGGAGATAAGGTTATTGGAGTCATGGCGGTACAAAGCTACACGAATCCTCATCTCTATTCTGAAAAAGATACCAATCTTTTGGAATTTGTCTCTTCACAGGTGGCAACTGCTATCGAGAGAATACAATCAGAAGAAGAGCTTAGACAAAGTCAACAGGAATTTTCTGATCTTTTTAATAATAGTCCTGAAGCCCTGGTCTATGTGGAGGATAATCACAATATTATAAAAACAAATCCCCGCTTTACTGAGCTCTTTGGCTATACCATGGAGGAAGTAAAAGGAAGAAATCTTAATGATGGTATGATTCATCCTGCAGACAAATTAGAAGAAGGAAATAAACTTGATCAAACAGCTCTATTTAAAGGTTATGTTAATTATGAAAGTATTAGAAAGAAAAAAGACGGTACTCTATTCCCTGTTTTAATATCAGGTTCTAGCATTATAATTGATGCGCAAAGGAAAGGGATAATAGGAAGTTTCTTAGATATTACTGAACGCAAAAAAACAGAGAAAGCATTGGAAGAATCTCAAAAAATGTTTTCAAGCCTCTTTGAAAGTACCCCTGAGGCTTTAGTTTATACAGATGAAAATAGTAATATCGTAAGAGTAAATTCCCACTTTACCAAGCTCTTCGGCTATACTTTAGAGGAAGTAAAAGGAAGAAATATAGATGATGGTATGATTCATGTTCCCGATTTGTTAGAAGAAGGGAAAAAATTAACTGAAGGATCATTAAAGAAAGATTTTTATTGCGAAACCATTAGAAAGAAGAAAGACGGAACTTTTTTCCTAGTAGCTATTTCCAGTTCTCAAGTTTTAATTGAGGGTCAGTTTAAAGGGCTTATAGCTTCATATCAAGATATAAGTGAACGTAAAAAATTAGAAGAAAAATTAAAAATGCTTGCCCATTATGATAATCTTACAACTGTCTGTAACAGGGGACATGGATTAGCTCTTCTTGACCAGCAAATAAAATTAGCCAAAAGAAATAAATCTTCTTTATTATTGGTTTATATAGATTTAGATGATTTTAAAAAGATTAATGATACTTTTGGACACAAAGAGGGAGATAAAGTTCTAAGAAACATTTCCCAAATGTTTGTCGATAATTTAAGGGAAATCGATATTATCATTCGACTTGGTGGAGATGAATTTTTATTAATTCTTCCGGATAGCAATATGAAGGATGCTCCGATCATTAAGGAAAAATTAAACGGGGCATTGAACAAAATGAATAAGAAGTCAGCTAAAAATTATCGAATCAGTTTTACCTCCGGTTTTTCCTGTTATAAATCGAAAGATTCTCAAAGCATGGATGAATTAATTCATTTGGCAGATAAAAGGATGTATAAAGAAAAGAAAATTAAAAAAATATTAGAAGAATAACCGGGCATCTAATTAACCAACCAGCCGGAATATATAATGTATTAAAAATATTTTTTACTTTTTAGGGAATAATCACAATATGAAGACAAAGGCTCTCTGTAAATGGTATCATGTCTGTCCCATGAAAAGATTTTTCGAAGAGGGAAAATTAGATAAGAAATGGATTGATGATTATTGTAAAGGGGATTATTATCAGTGTGTTCGAAGAAAAATGGAAAAAGAGGGTCGATATCATCCTGACAACATGCTTCCTGACGGGACAATTAATGAAGAATTAAAGATATAAAACAAGGAGAATTACTATGGTCGTTACCTATTCAATAACTGGCTTAATTCTATTTATATCTTTTATTATAAATAAACAAAAAACCTATAAGGCAATAAAGCTTGCTTTGGTAAAATTTAAGAAAATCGTGCCAACTTTTATTACCATGCTTATTTTTGTTTCAATCATTCTTTTTTTATTTCCTGATGAGGTTATCTCTAATTACTTGAGTAATAGCAGCAAGATCATTAGCCTACTTTTAGCCTCTCTTATCGGCTCAATCACTTTGATGCCTGGATTTGTTGCATTTCCCTTATCCGGGATTTTGCTGAGCAAGGGTGTTCCTTATATGGTTTTATCCTCATTTACCACCACCTTAATGATGGTGGGAATCATCACTTTTCCAATTGAAAGAGAATATTTCGGCGTAAAAGTAACCATCATAAGAAATATGGTTAGTTTTTTCATCGCTCTCACTGTAGCATTAGTAACCGGAATTTTCTTTGGAGAGGTATTTTGATAAAAAAAAATAATATAACAAGAATAATTTTTATATGCATTTATTTTCTTTTTTTGGCAATTTCTTTCTTTACAGGATATCAGCCTGGAAAAGAAATCGCTTTTAATTTATTTTCTTTTTTAGCATATATGCTTAAGATACTTCCATGCGCTTTTATCCTGATTGGTTTATTTGAAGTATGGGTCAAAAGAGAATTAATAGAAAAACATCTAGGAGAAGAATCCGGCATTAAAGGATATATCTGGATCACTCTCTTTGCCGGGACGATAGCCGGAGGGTTATTGGTGGCTTTTCCTATTGCTTATTCTCTATATAATAAAGGGGCAAAACTTAGTATTGTTTTTACCTATATAGGGGCTGCAGCAATTTGTAGAATCCCTATGACTTTGTTTGAAATTTCCTTTATGGGAGTAAAATTCAGCATGATTAGATTATTGGTTTCTCTACCTTTGGTTATTGTTACTTCCATTTTATTAGAAAAATATTTAATCAAAAAAAATTATAAGATGGTAAAAGGAAAGTAGAGAAAAATTTAAGAAATCTAGAAAAATATTAATAAAAGCTGATTCATGTAAAAAGAGAGGAGAAATAAATGAATAAAGTCGAAATTCCTTTAGAAGATTCACCGGTAGCCTCACCAGGCGTTCCAGTCTATTTAATTTCCTCCATCGATAAACATGGGATTAACAATATTGCTCCCTATGGAATGGTTATGCCGGTTGCCTATAATCCGCTCACATATATTGTAGGTTCAGATAAGGATAGAGATACATTCCGAAATATTGTAGATACCAAGGAATTTGTTTTAAACGTCCCTTCAACTTCCATGTTAGAAAAAGTAAACCTTACTGCAGTAAAATTTCCGGCAGAAATCGATGAATTTGAAAAGGCAAAATTAACGGCAATACCTGCTTTTCAGGTAAAACCATCTCTAATTTCAGAATGCAAAAGCCATTTTGAATGCAAATTACTGGATATTTATGAAATTAGTAAAACAAGAGTTGTTCTTGTTGGAAAAGTACTATCTGTGTCCATTGACCGCGAACTTTATTTAAAAGATTTTGCAAAACAAAAGGGACGATTGGATCCCTTATTTTATGCACATGGTGCATATTTTGGCTTAGGAAGATATGTCGGGAAAAGATAATCATTCAAAAAACAATAAGGAGCTAATATAAATCAAGTGAAAACCTATTTGGAATGTATACCCTGTTTTTTTAAACAGGCATTAGAAACTGCAATACTTACCGGAGTTGATGAAACCAAACAAAAAGAAATTATTGATGAATTATCTAAATTAATTCCAAAATTTTCACTAACGACCAGCCCTCCTGAAATGGGGAAAGAAATATATAGCTTGATTGGAAAAATATCCGGGGTAAAAGATCCGTACAAAGAAATTAAGAGAATGAGCAATAAAACTGCATTATCCCTCTATCCAAAACTAAAAAAAGAGATAAACTATTCGGAAGACAGGCTTTTAGCGGCAGTTAAATTGTCCATTATCGGTAATATTATTGATTACGGGGCCAAAAACACTTTAAATGTAGAAAAAGAAATCGAGCAGCTTTTTCAAGGGAATTTTACATTAAAACTTGAAAATAATCTAGCTGTTTTTAAATATAAACATTTTAAGGAAGCGTTAAATGGGGTAAGAACTATTCTTTTCCTGGCTGATAATGCCGGTGAGGTCGTTTTCGATCGATTATTAATTGAAGAATTAGTCGGGAAATTGCATAAAGATATTATTTATGTGGTAAAAGGGCATCCGGTAATTAATGACGCATTGATTGAAGATGCGCTCTTTTGTGGAATAAATCAAACTGCCCGCATTATTTCAAATGGCTCAAACGCTCCCGGAACAATACTAAAAGATTGCTCACCCGAAATGGTGGCTTTGTATCAAAATGCAGACTTTATTATCAGCAAAGGGCAGGGAAATTACGAATCTCTCTCCGAAGAAGATAGACCAATATTTTTTCTATTCAGGGCGAAGTGTCCGGTAATTGCCAAAGACGTAGGGTGCAATATAGGAGATATGGTATTAAAAAGTAGGCGAGAGTAAGTATCACATAAAGGGCATAAAGAGGACGTCCCCTTTATGGTAGGCAGGTGAAAATCGGTTATAAATATTTTAAAAAATTCAGAGACTACTTACATATTATTAATATATGTATCTGAAGATTTAAAAATTAAAGTAGGTCAATTAGGAGAAACATCTTTTAAAAAAGGAGATTATATTTATATTGGTTCAGCTAAAGGTTACTTAGAGGCCAGGTTGAGAAGGCATTTAAAGAAAGATAAGAAGACTTTTTAGCATATAGATTATCTTTTAAAAAATAGAAGAACTCAAATTTCAAAAATTTGGGTAATTCCTAAATCAATTGAATGCGAGATAGCTGAGGTATTTAATAAAGAACCTATTTGCGAGTTAATTAAAAAAGGTTTTGGCTCTTCAGATTGTAATTGTCTTACTCATTTATTTTATATAAAAAATAAAAAACGAACAGAATAAATTTTAAAAGAAATGGATTTTTCGAAAAGAACCGAATCCGGAAGCCATGATAATTTTTAATAAAAAAATATTTCGAAATTATTTGACAAATAAAAATTAATAACTTAAAATGATATTGAGACTTAATTGCAATAAGAAGTGAGGAGATTTGATTGATTATTGCAGAAAAAAAATTCGAAGAATTTCTAAAATCAAAAGAGTTAAAATATACTTCCGAAAGAAAATTTATTTTAAAAGCAGTATTTTCATTCCATAAGCACTTTAATGTAGAGGAACTTTTTGAAAAATTACGTGAACAGGGAAATCATATATCCCGAGCTACTATATATAGGGCTATCCCCCTATTGCTACAAAGTGGGCTGATTACCGAAGCCCTTCGCTGTAAAGATAAAACAAGTTATGAAAATATTTTTAATAAAAAACATCATGATCACCTCGTTTGTATCAATTGTGGAAAAATTATTGAGTTTTGTAATGAAAAAATAGAAAAATTACAGGGAGAAGTTTGTAAACAACATAATTTTATACCCTTAGAACATAGATTAGGAATTAAAGGCTATTGTGAAGATTGTTATAAAAAATTGAAAAAAGAGGGAAAGTAATTTTTTTTAGCTTATTATTGAGAATGAGTCTCATTATAAATTATTAAATAAAATGGAGGTAAAAAATTGAATCCTAAATTTCTTTATGAATTACAACCAGGAGATTGGGCAAGAATTATTAATATTGAAGGAGGACAGGGCTTTAGACAGAGGTTATATTTAAGGGGAATAAAAGAAGGGGATAATGTTCGTATGGTATCCTCAATACAAGGTCCGGTGGTGGTAGAAGTGAATAGAGGCATAATTGCGTTGGGTAGAGGTATGGCCCGAAAAATTAGAATAATAAAAGGAAGGTGAAGACATGGAAAAGAAACTATCTGAAATGAATTATGAAGAAGAAGGCAGGGTAAAAAGTATTGAACAGGATTTGAAAAATAAGGTAGCTGGAATGGGAATAAGAGTGGGTAAGAATCTTAAAATGATTACCAAACATCCTCTGAAAGGTCCAGTAGTAATAGAGGTCAATGCAGCTCATACCTCCTTGGCATTAAGCATAGCTAATAAAATTGTCGTGGAGGTGAAAAAATGAAAAAAATATTATTAATGGGAAATCCCAATGTTGGCAAAAGTGTATTTTTTAATCGACTAACTGGAGCAAATGTTATTGAATCCAATTATCCTGGTACTACCGTTGATTATACTAAAGGGTATATAAGAAAATTTGATGAAGATTTTGAGATTATTGATGTGCCTGGTACATTTTCTTTGGAACCAAAAGACAAAGCTGAAGAAGTAGCTGTAAAGATGTTAGAAGAAGAAAAAGGGGCTTTAGTAATTTGTGTAATTGATGCTTCTAAGATAGAGCGAGGACTTTATCTTGCATTAGAAATAATAGAGAGAGGTTATCCAGTTGTAGTGGCGCTTAATATGTGGGATGTCGCTGAAGATAAAAAAATACAGATTAATATAGAGAAATTAAAAAGCATTCTTAATATTCCGGTAATACCAACAATTGCTATAAGTGGTAAAGGGTTTAAAGAAGTAATGTTAAGTATAAAAAAAGCAGCCTCAGTTGAAGTAAATGAAATTATGGAAAAGGCAGGTGAGATAAAATGAGATTAACTGCTGATGAACGGTGGAATTTAATTGAAGAAATATCTAATAAAGTGCTAACTTATGGTAAATTCAAACATACTTTAAAAGACGCATTGGGAGAACTGACCGTTAAGCCTTTAACCGGCATTCCCATTGCTATAGTTGTATTATATGGTTTTTGGAGTGTATTTTCCTCTTTTGCCGGAACACTATGTACTGATGGATTTTTTGTCAAATTGTTTGATGGACATTTTTTACCCTGGATACAGTCAATTTTTCCCGGTAAAGGTGGATGGATTTACTATATCTTTGTAGGAGACCCAGTAGCAGATAATTGCTTTGAAGCTTTTGGAGTTCTAACTTCCGGATTGTTTGTAGCTATAGGAGTTGTTCTGCCGGCAATATTTATATTTTATTTGATGATGGCGTTATTAGAAGATGTGGGCTATATGCCTCGACTGGCTGTACTTGTAGATACTATATTTCATAGAATCGGTTTGCATGGGTATGCTATTATTCCTTCCATTCTTGCCTTAGGTTGCAATGTACCTGCAGTAACGGCAACTCGAATTTTAGAAACAAAAAAACAACGTTTTATAATGATGACCTTGTTGGCAATATTTATTCCTTGTGGTGCTCAACTGGGAATTATGCAAGAGGTGATTCCTGAGAGTATAGGTATAGTTTTGCTATACTTAATTTTCGGATATTTCCTTTTTGGTTTTATCTTAAATAAAATTGTTCCGGGTAAATCCCCTGAAATTCTAATTGATGTCCCTCCTTATCAAAAACCCTTATGGAATAATATATCAAGAAAACTACGGATGAGATTAGGAGGCTTTTTAAAAATTGCAGTTCCCTTTGTGTTATTTGGTTGTGCAATAGTAAACATTCTATATCTTACCGGAACTATAGATTGGTTAGCAAAAACACTAGCACCACTTCTTACTGGTTGGTTTGGAGTTCCTGGTGAAACAGTAGGACCTTTGATTGCTGCATTTTTAAGAAAGGATCTTGCGGTTGCCCAACTTAATGTGATTGAAATGAGTAAATATCAAATGATAACTTCTGTTGTACTTGTTTCCATCTATTTTCCCTGTATAGCAACATTTGTGATGTTACTCAAAGAAGGGTGGAAAAACCTTTTGGGTAGTTTAGCAGTCTTGTTGACAGTAATATTTTTTTATGGTGGCTTAATAAATGTAATTTGGAAATTATTGGGGGTACAATAAAATGAATGAAAAAATTGGAAGAGTATATTTTGGAATTTTAGGAATTATTACTTTAATTTTTGGGATTAGTGATTTAATAGTAACAATGGGCGGTAATGATTTTTCTTGGAGTATTCTTGAGATCTCCAGTGAAATGTTTAGAGGGGGATGGGGAGGACTTATTGTAATATCTGCCGGACTCTTTTATTTGTCCAGTCTTAAGAATTTTTTAGAGATTCACCAACTTTCTAAGGCATTAATGGGGAGTATATTGATATGGATACTGGCGGGAACTGATATATTTGTAAGGATTACAGAGTCAATTCCTGGTGGAGAAGAGGGTCCTTGGTTTAATTCTTTAGAGGGGTTTTTGAGTAACTATGTACCTCCTTATCCATCGGTAATATTTCTGTTACCATTTTCTTTAATAATATTATTTTTTGTTAGCAAAATAAAAAAAGCTTAATTTTTTTATGTTAAAATTAAAGTAGTCAGCAAAAGATGAAAATTATCTCCCAATATAAAAAATAGGTCTAAGATTAAAAAAGAGTTAATAAGTTACCATTCTATTAACTCTTAAATAGAAAATGTCTTTTATTGATTTATATGATGGTCTTATAACAAATTTTTTAAATAAAGATCTTATTCTTTTACATTGCTGGAATTATAACTAGCTAAAAAGAGCGGATGAAGCTCTGCTGCTTGCAGGGTACTTTATTTTAAGTCACACACAAGATGCGGGTAAGAATTCAAATTCTGTAACCGAAGGAAGCAAATTTTTTTAGAAGTATTACTATTTGGTATGGGAATCGACAAGGAGAAAATGCTTTTCTCTCTCATCTCCCTATAGATGTGATACAAGGTCTCTTAAAAAATAAATGTATTAAAATATAAGAAATAGAAAGGTCGATAGTAACTAATTTAGATATTAAATATTTAATTATTATAAACATATTATACGAGGAGACAAAGAAACGAAAACAGTAATAATTTATAGTGATGAACTGAAAAATTATGATTTTGGAGAAGGGCACCCGTTTAGAAGTGACAGATTTGAAAGATTTCTAGAATTGTTTAAAGAAAAACTTGGCAAAGATAAACGTTTTGAATTGATAGAAAATATTACTTTAGCTACTGATGAAGAATTGAAGTTTTGGCACAGTAAAGATTATATTAAGACTATGAAAGATGCCTCTCAAGGAAAAGCTGTATCTAATCTATTCAGATTTATAAGCGGGGACAATGTAAACCCCTCTACTAAAAAATTACCTCAAGGGATAGAAGAAGGAGCTAGAGCTGTAGTGAAAAATTCGCTTTTAGCAATAGATTATATTCAGCAAAGGAAAACTGAAAAAGCAGTAGGTATTGGTGGTGGATTACATCATGCAATGTCGACTTATGGAGAAGGTTTTTGCGTTTATAATGATGTGGTTATAGCTGCTAAGTATGCTATAGAAAAATATAACCTAAAAAGAGTTTTAATTTTGGATACCGATGCTCACGCAGGAAACGGAACTTGTAAGGCTTTTTATTCTGACCCAAAAGTTTTATTTGTCGATACTCACCAAAAAGGTATTTATCCAGGAACAGGCTCGGTTGATGAAATCGGTGAGGGAAAAGGAAAAGGATTTACTGTTAATCTTCCTTTGGAAGCCGGAACAGGAGATAAAGCATATGAACTAATTTTTGATGAAATAATCTTTCCTTTGGCCAGAGAATATAAACCCCAGATGATTATCAGATACGGAGGTTCTGATCCTTATTTCGATGATGGACTAACTAATTTAGGCTTGTCTTTTGATGGTTTTGAAATGATAGGAAAGAAAGTTAGAGAAATAAGCAGCGAACTTTGTAATAATCGCTCGGTTGATTTACTTTGTTCAGGTTATAACTTAGAGGTTTTGCCAAAAGTATGGTTGACCTTGGTAGCGGCTATCAGCGGAGTGAAAATTAATTTTAAAGAATCAGTCCCTGATATAAGAGACAGAAAAATCGCTGAAACAAAGAATTTAATAAAGAAAGTAAAAGAAAAATTGACTCCCTATTGGGAATCTATTAAAGAAGAGACTTGAGAAATATATTGAAAATTGATAAAGTTTTAAGAATACGAGAAAGAGAAAAATGGAAAAGGGGCAACCCCGAGAAGTAGAAGGAGTTAGTAAGTTTATAAAAAATAAATTTTTGAGGGGAGTGAGATAAGAACGGAAAGAATAAAATCTACAAATAAAATATTATTAAGGAGGTAGTTCAATGATTAATAGACCAAAACTTAACCAGATAAGACATCTAGGAAGAGGAGTGACTGAGAAGTTGAGTAGAATGCTTTACGAGCATGGTCCCGGTAATGGTACATTTCTGGGACTTCCTTTTGATCAATTAATTGAACATGGACCAGGTCATGAATGGAAGTGGGAAAGAGCAGCTAAGCCAGGCTCAGTGATAGAATTGGCTAATCGAGGTGATTTTTCAGCTCTGGTACTATCTGTAGGTCAAGCTCAGAAGTATCAACATGATATTAATCCTTCTGTTCCTTTAGTGGTAAAACTGGATGGTCATTTCTATACCGGAAAAGCAAATATAGAAAATTATCCTCGTCCCACTATGTTTGGTTCAGTAGAGGACGCTCTGGAAGTGGGAGCAGCAGCAGTGGGTTTATCTTTTTATCTGGGTTCTCGACAGACTGGAGAAGATGTAGAGAGAATAGGGAAAATAAGAGAGGAAGCTCACCACAGTGGATTACCTTTAGTTTTATGGAGTTATCCTAGAGGGCCAGTACCTGATTCTACTAAAAAGGATAGTTTATTGTGGTGTCACTATGCGGTTTCTGCTGCTGAATCTTTAGGAGCAGATATAGTAAAAACAAAGTTCCCCTCGGTGGTAGAACCCAAGAAAAGAGAGAACTACGAAGAGTTTATAAAAGAGGAATACTTTACCAAGATACCTGAAGCAGTAAAGTATATAGAACTTGAGCCAGACAGAGGAAAGCTGGTGGATTATGAAAAAAAGATGGAAGAAGAACAAAAAAAACCGAATTATGATTCTCTTCTGACTAAAGAGCAACATATTGAGAGAGCTAAGATTGTAGTGGGGGCTGGAACCAGGACTTTTGTGATTTTCTCCGGGGGACCGAGAATAACTGGAGAGGCAAAAATCGCTTTGGAGAATTTAACTGAGATAATAATGGAAGCAGGTGGTGAAGGAAGGATCATTGGCAGAAATTTGTGGGGAGTTCCTACTGAGGCTGGCCTTGAATATGCAGACGCAGTGAAAAAAGTTATGCAGAATGAGAATTATAGAAGATAGTTTTCTATAAGAATCGAAGGAGGTGGCGTACTAGGCGACGCCTCCAAGCAAATTAAAAAAGGTTTAAAATAAGCGGTCTGATTTTTGGCCGCTTTTTATATTAAGCTTGTTTTCATTTCAAGTAGTGATAAACTAAATAAGAGAACTTTAAAAAGAGGTTAAAAATGAAAAATAATATAAAAAATTATACAGAAGAGAGATGTAAAGAGATTTTAAAAAAAACTGGTATTGAGGAAGGTCAAATTGTTCTGGATTTTGGATGTGGTGGAGGAAATTATACTATTCCTGTAGCAAAGATAATCGGAAATAAAGGAAAAGTATATGCCGTAGATGAAGATGGATACAAATTAAAAGACTTACAAGAGAAAGCTAAATCAGCTAATCTCCACAATATAGAAACAATAAAAACCTCTGGAGAGTTGAACTTTGAATTTGAAGATGGTGCTTTTGATGCGGTCTTGCTCTATGACATTTTCTGGTATTTCTCACTGCAAAGTCCGGAATTATTAGAATTGTTGAAGGGGGTTTATAGAGTTTTAAAACCAGATGGTTTAATTTCGGTTTATCCTGAACATATTGAAACAGAAAAGCTTAAGCAAAAGATGGAGAAATCTGGTTTTCATTTGGTAAACAGGTTTCGAGGAAAAATTATCCACGAGGGTAGACCTGAGCAAGGTCAAATATTAAATTTTAGAAAGGAGTAAAAAAATAATTAAAGTTGAACAGAAAAATCAACAGGAATTCACAGTGAAAGTGGAAGAGAAAGAATATAATGTAGGTTTAGATGATGAGTATTGGCAAGATTTAACCGGAGGTAAAATAGGTAAAGAAGAATTAATCAAAAAGTCCTTTAAGTTTTTATTAGAGAGGGAACCTAAAGAATCTATTTTTTCCAGATTTAATTTAAGAGTTATTAGCCAATATTTTCCAGAATTTGAGGAAGAAATAAGGAAACAATAATATAGAGAGGAACCAAAAATTATGGGTATTATACTTCCAAAACAATTAGGGACTGAGGAAGGTAAATTACTTTTTCAGAAATCAGAAGAAGTAGAGGATTTTGATCAAGGAAGAGAAATAGTAGATTCATTAAAGAAAACTTTAGAGCATTATGGAGGAGTTGGATTAGCTGCTCCCCAAATAGGAATTTCTCGGAGAGTATTTGTTGTGAATATCATGCCAACCAAAAATTATCCCCAGTTACCTGAGATCGGATTCTGTGCTTACTTAAACCCAGAAATTATAGCTGTATCTTCAGAAGTTAATAGTGATTTGGAAGGATGTTTAAGTATATTTTATGCTACCCTTTATGGACAGGTGGAGAGATCGAGTTGGGCTAGGCTGAAATATCGAGATATTAAAGGGGAAGAGCAGATAGAAGAAATTAATCATCCCTTTCATACCAGAGTAATTTTACATGAGAATGACCATTTAGATGGTAAAGTATTTTTGCAGCGAATGAAAGAAGAAGATTTTTCAAAATTATATTGGGAAGAGAATTTGGATATCAGAAAAAGAAGTTCAGTGTGAATAGCTGTTTTAGAATCAATTGGATTTAAAAGATTTTCAGAAAGGAAAAAGGCCTATACTTAAGAACGGTGGAAGATAGTATCGCCCAAATTAAGAGGACATTTTGAATATCTTACTAAGTTATTAAGATAATGCACAAAGATTTTGACGGTGTTTGTGGTTAGGTAGCTTCCTTTGGAAGTTTTACTTTTCGGGTCATATAACAGTGGATAAAAGGAAAATTAAAGATTTTCTAAATTTGTCTATCGGCAAGTTTTCTTCTATCCGTAAAAGGTTATATAATAAAAAGGAAGTACGATTATGAAAGTTATTATTATTTACAATATCAATGCTTTTAGAGAAGATCTTCAGTCTGATTGGTGATTTTATGTTTTAATAAAGTTTTTATTTTACATGCTCATTTTGATCATACCTGAGAACACAAGTTTTACTTGAGAAGGTTCAGGAAATATCATAAGGGAGAGAACTGAGATGCGTATAACGAAAGAGGCTATGCTATACGAAAAACTGCCAGAGGGCAAGGTGCGCTGCAACCTGTGTGCTCATCGTTGCGTTATCGCCGATGGCAAGAAGGGTATCTGTCAGGTTCGGGAAAACCGGGGCGGAACTCTCTACTCGTTGGTTTATGGACGTACTATCATCCAGCATGTGGACCCAGTGGAGAAGAAACCACTGTTTCATTTTCACCCCGGCTCAACCGCCTACTCCATCGCTACTCCAGGATGTAACTTCCGTTGCCGTTGGTGTCAGAATTGGGATATCTCCCAAATGGTCCATGATAGGCATTTCATTATGGGGGAGGAGGCAAGTCTTGAACAGGTTGTTGCTGCAGCTCAAAAGGCTGACTGCCGCAGCATTACCTACACCTATACCGAGCCGACCATCTTCTTTGAGTATGCCTATGATACGGCTCGCCTGGCCCACGAGGCAGGGTTGGCCAACCTATATATCACCAACGGTTACATGACCGAGGAGATGCTGGAGACCTTTCAGCCTTATCTGGACGCAGCCAATGTGGATCTTAAAGCCTTTCGCGACAAGACTTACCGAAAGTATGTCGGGGCGCGGCTGCAGCCAGTGTTGGACACAATGAAATTAATGAAGCGGCTGGGCATCTGGCTGGAGGTGACCACTCTGGTCATTCCCGGCATCAACGATGATGAAGGAGAGCTGAAGGACGCAGCAGATTTCGTAGCTAACGAGTTGGGGGTGGATACTCCCTGGCACATAAGTCGTTTCTTCCCGGATTACAAGATGACCGATGTGTTCCCCACGCCTGTTGAGACACTGGACCGAGCTCGGGAAATCGGACTGGAAGCGGGATTGCGGTATGTTTATGTAGGTAACGTGCCTGGTGAGGCCAATACAGTATGTCATAAGTGTGGGCAGATACTGATTCGACGTCTTGGCTACCGGATTCTGGAGAACCGCGTTCAACCGAATGGTCGCTGCCCCAACTGTGGTATGCCGGTGGCTGGCGTGGGGATGGGATAAGATAGACGGAGATAGATAACTCGATTCGATTGTTTCGGATCCTTGAAAGATATGGAAGTAATATGGTTAAAAAATCTAATATTATAAAAATAGTAAAGGAAGATATTTTAAAAATATTAAGCGAAAGAAAAGGAAAGGTTTCATTGAATATCATCAAAGAGGAAATTAAAGTTTCTTATTCTTTTGTATTTGAAGCGATTGAAGAACTAAAAAAAGAGGGGTTGATTCAATCCCAGCAAAGTTTTTTTAAATTGACAGATAATGGAGAAGAAAATGCAAAAGATATTTTAAAAAAACAAGAACCGAAAACGAGGCACATAAGATAGCTAATATCCTTGAACATTATGTTTCTGAAGAAGTTCTCAACAACATAAAAAAATTATCTACATTAAAAATATTCTTGCTAAAAGCTGGATTAGGATGAAGGATTTTGTGTATATAGTTATATCATTGCTAATACTTGGAGGAATAGTTTACGGAATTTTGGATATATCTGGTTTTACTAATATTATAGTGAAGCCACTTTCGCCAATCACTAATCTGTTAGGATTGCCAGCTGTAGTCTTATCCAATACAAGATGAGCCTGAAATAAAGAGTCATGCTGCTAGTATTTTATCAAATAATTTATTCCTTTCCAACTGTACTTTTTTCGACATCTCATTATCAGTATATCTTCCCGACTTCCGCACTTTTTTCCCTCCTCAAAGACAAAATTCCAATAGAATAAAGGGTTTCAATTTAAAAGGTCAATGTAGTGCCTTATATAATTTTAAAGCTTTACTTTTTCACATTATTATGTTATGCTTTTATTATGTTTATAAGAGTAAAAACTTCACCAAACAGCAGAGGAAAGTCTGTTCAGATAGTCCAATCAATAAGAAAGGGAGAACGGGTATCCCAGAAGATAGTTCGCCATGTGGGAATGGCCTATGATGATGAAGAACTTGAAAAACTCAAACTACTGGCTGAATCTATTAGAATAAAACTGGAGGCAGGTAACCAGCAATTTCTCTTCAAACCGGAAGAAATAGTAAAACTAACCAACACAAAAACATATGCTGATTCCGATTACCAGGTTAATCTAAAGAATCTAGTAGAAGAGCAAAGGCTAATCTCAGGGATACACCAAGTCTATGGTAAACTATTTTCTGAATCAGGGTATGAAAGAGTCATCAAAGATCCCGCCAAACATAAGATGGCAGTCCGTATATTTAAAGATATGGTACTCTCCCGAATTGCCAACCCGGAAAGCAAAC
>Ga0222636_1000087_pt1 | contig 53884 bp, 46 predicted proteins | sample AntAcemetagen141_FD_179811 | JGI IMG/M metagenome (GOLD analysis project Ga0222636, IMG submission 179811) | Saline water microbial communities from Ace Lake, Antarctica - #141 | ecosystem: Environmental > Aquatic > Non-marine Saline and Alkaline > Saline | place: Antarctica: Ace Lake...
CAAGACTGGCGTCCAATTCTAGGTTTTCTCGAACAAAAAAAACTATTTACCGCTATTTCCCCGGTTTTAGAAGGAAACGGTTTTTTAGTGAAAGGTGGAGAAGATGCTCCCATTGCTTTAAGAGGAGTAGAATTGGAAAGAGCTAATCTAATCTATCAAATTTCCCAACGCATTATCAAAGGTAATGATGTTTTGGAAGGCAATCAAATTCTTATTGGCAAGGATTTAGCAGATGACTTTCAGCTCAATCCCGGGGATATTGTTGTGATTGCTTTAGCCAACAATGTTAGAGAAAAATTTAGCATTCAAGGAATTTTTGATTTTGAAAATGAGTCTATTAATCGCAATTGGATTTTTATCGATTTAAAAAGAGTTCAAAAATTACTCGATAAAGAAACTTATATTTCTAAAATTGAATTACAAATTAAAGATGTTTTTACTGCTGACAATATCAGCCAGGAATTAAGTAACCAATTGAAGACACTTAAGATTGATAATTGGAAAGAACAAAACGCTCAGCTCCTTAATGCTTTAAGTAGTCAAAGTTTTTCCAATTATATTATTCAAATTTTTGTTCTTTTGGCGGTTACCCTTGGTATCTCCAGCGTGTTAGGAATTACGGTCATTCAAAGATCAAGGGAGCTGGGAATTTTGAAAGCCCTGGGAATTAAAAATAGTGGAGCCCGAATGATATTTATCTTCCAGGGAGGTATTCTCGGTTTATTAGGTGCTTTCCTGGGTGCCTTGTTAGGCTTATTCTTAGTAATATCTTTTACGAATTTTGTTAGCGTCTTCTCTATCGAAATAAGACCTTCCCAAATGATACTGGTGATAATAATAACTACCCTTGCGAGTATTTTTTCAGCAGTGATTCCAGCCAACAGTTCAGCAAAAATGAATCCCATTGAGGTAATCAGAAATGCTTGAAAAAAATAGTTTAATGGAAGCAAGGGAAATTAAAAAAATTTATGGCCAGGCCATTAAAACCGTTGCTCTTAAAAATGTTAATCTACAAATTCAAAAGAATGAATTTATCACCCTTATCGGTCCTTCCGGATGCGGAAAAACCACATTAGCAAACATACTGGGCGCCCTCGACCAACCCACTTCGGGGACTATTTTTTATAATGGCTCACTGCTTGCAAAAATGAAGGAGAATCAGCTGGCAGAATTCAGAAATCAGCATATCGGTTTTATTTTTCAATTTCACTTTTTACTAAAAGAATTTACGGCTCTGGAAAATGTCTTAATACCAACCTGGATAAAGCATCAATTGGCTCCTGTAAAAAAAGTAAAAAGAGCCAAAGAATTGTTGGAATTGGTTGGTTTAAAAGAAAGGATGAATAATAGAGCAAATAAATTGTCCGGTGGCCAGCAACAACGGGTTGCTATTGCCCGTTCCCTAATCAATGAACCTGATTTAATTTTAGCAGATGAGCCCACAGGAAACCTGGATTCTAACAACACAGATCAAATTTTTGGTTTATTGAAAAAAATTAATCAGGAAATGGAAACCACCTTTTTAATCATTACCCATGAGCGCCATATTGCCGCCAAATCCAATCGAATCATTGAAATGCTGGATGGTGAAATCATTAAAGATTTTGCTAATCAGGGAGAAGGAGATAAGCAATGGCTATCATTAGCTCCCGAATATTGTAAATTACACCAGAAAGTCGAAAGTTCTCAGGTTAATTTACGCTAATAGTCGAAATATCAATAACCACCTTCAATGATTAAAATTAATCATTGAAGGCGAAAAAATGTCGTATTATTTATTTTATATAATATAGCTGCTACCTTACTTTAACCTTTATTTACGGTCCCTCTTTTTCTGGTTATTTTTTGACTTATATCATCCAAAAAAGTATAAAAAATAGGAACAATGATTAATGACAAAAAGGTGGACGAAGTCAAACCTCCAATAATAGTTATTGCCATCGGTGCTCGAAGCTCCGCACCTTCTCCGATACCTAATGCCATTGGAACCAGAGCAAGAACTGTGGTAAACATAGTCATTAAAATAGGTCTTAAACGAGTTTCCCCTCCTAAAATAATGGCTTCTTTCCTTTCCATTCCCTTTTGCCGTAGTTTATTAATATAATCAATTAAAACAATACTATTATTGACCACAATTCCTACAAGCATGATAATACCGATATAGGAAAGTACATTTAAGCTTTTACCTGCCAGTAATAATCCCAAAATAACCCCTATCAAGGAAAAAGGAACAGAAAACATAACTGCAAGAGGCATTAAAAGGGATTCAAATTGTGCAGCTATAATCATATAAACCAGGATGATGGATAAAACCAAGGCCAGGGCAAGTTGCCGAAATGACTCTTGCATCTCTTTATTTTCTCCAACAAATTCATAGCGATAATCCTCAGGTAATGTTAATTTTTCCAATTTTTGCTGAGCATCCTGGATCACTTTTCCTAAAAATCGGTTACTTATATTTCCGGAAACATTGACTATCCGCTGCTGATTTTCACGGTTAATCCCTTTAGGCCCGGAACCCACTGAAACTTCAGCAATTTCCTTTAAAGGAATCTGTAATCCCATGCTGGAGCTAATTAGAAGATTTTTAACCTCCTCTATGCTGTTTCTATCTTCCTCCTCCAATCTAATTCGAATATTAATTTGTTTCCCTTTTTCCTGATAAATGCTGGCAATTCTACCCAAAAGAGCATCTTGAACGGTTGAAGCAATTTGAGCAGTATTTAGACCGTAGAGATTCGCTTTTTCGCGATCAATGTTCAGATGTAATTCCGGCCGTACATCTTCAACACTGCTTTCCAGGTCGTACACTCCTTCTACTTCTGACATCAATATCAAAATACGATTGGCAATATTTTCTAATTCATCCAATGAATCACCGGCTATTTTTACTTGTAAGCCTGACCCGGAGGAAAAGGCAAAACCTTGCTCCGTAAATTTTATTTGGGCATCCGGATAAGTGCCGATTTTTTGCCGTAATTCGTTAATAATCTGAACCATGTTTTTTTCTCTCTTATTTTGATCCACCAGATTAACCATAATTGCTCCACTATTGCCACCTTGGGTGTTAAATCCCATTCCACCGGAACCCTCCCCTGCAGTAGTCAACATGCTTTTTATTTCGGGTACTTTTGAAACAATTTTTTCCACTTTACTCACAACTTCTCTAGTAGTTTCCAGATTTGTCCCGGTAGGTAAAGTAATGTTAATATTAAATTGTCCCTGGTCACTCGATGGAATGAATTCTGTCCCTACAAAAGGTATTAACATGATGGACCCGGCAAAAATAATCACTGCAAGGATAAATACAATGCCGCGATGTCTTAGAGACCAACTTATTAAACTACCATATTCTTCTCTTACAAAATTAAATATTTTTCCACCTTTTCTCAGAGGATTTTGAGATAAATTTTCTGTAGAAACAGAAGAACTATTTTCCCTCACTTTAAGGTGTAATATTTTTGAAGAAAGCATGGGAACAAGTGTTAAAGCAACCAACAGAGAGGTTAAAAGAGAAAAAGTAATGGTATATCCCATGGGACTGAATAATTCACTGGCGATTCCCTTAACATACAGGATAGGTAAAAATACAGCAATAGTGGTAAAAGTGGAAGCAGAAATCGCCGTACCTACTTCACTAGCACCCAGGCAAGCAGATTTTTTGATATCGGTCCCTAATTCTCTATATCTGAAAATATTTTCTAAAACGACAATGGAATTATCTACCATCATACCAATTCCCAAGGCTAAACCGCCCAGGGTCATCATATTTAAGGTTAAATTGGAAAAATAAAGCAGGGTAAAAGTGAAAATCAAAGAGATAGGTATGGAAAAACCAATAATTAATGTACTGCTAATATTACCCAGAAAAAAAAGTAGAACAAGTATCGCTAAAACCGACCCATATAAGGCCACCCACCCTACTTGTGATATGGTCTTTTTAATGAAATCGGAAGGATCAAAAACCGGAGTGATAGATATATCTTCAGGCAGCAATTTTTGAATAGTCTCAAGTTCTTTGAATGCCCGATTGACCACAGTGACCGTATTTTTACCCGATTCTTTTTGTAAACTCAACATGATACCGGATTTTCCGTTTACAAAAGTAATTGAATTTCTTTCTTTAAATGTATCTTCAACATTAGCAATATCACCTAAGTAGATTTTCTTTCCTCGAATATTAGAAATTAATATTCCTTCGATATCTTGAATGCTTTTAAATCTTCCTAAAGTCCTGATAAGAAAATTAATGGTGCCTTCCCTTAATGTTCCTGCCGGTAAATTGACATTTTCTCCGGCCAAAGCAGCAGTCACCTGGTTAAAACTTAACTGGTTGGTTCGGAGTTTTTCATTATCAATCGAAACCAGTATTTCTCTATCCAAACCACCGTTAATTGACGCACTGGCAACTTCTTCCAACCTTTCCAATCGTGGTTTTATGATATCTTCCGCATATTCCTGTAATTTTTGTAAATCTTTCTCCTCTGAATACATTCCCAAAACCAAAATCGGCATCAGTGAGGGATCAAATTTAATAACAATCGGATCGCTTGCATCGTCAGGAAGAAAGCCTTTGATCTGGTCAATCTTTTCCCGAATATTCAAAGCACTGGCATCCATGTCTGTGCCCCAGTTAAATTCCATTAAAACAACAGAACTTCCCTCCCTGGAAAAAGAATTAATGTTTTTCACGCCCTGAATAGTACCTACTGCTTCTTCCAGAGGAATTGTAATCATATTTTCTATTTCCTGGGGAGCTACTCCTGAATAGGAAACGATAATAGCTGACATGGGAAAGGATAAGTCTGGTAATAAATCCAATCCTAAATTTTGGAAAGATATAAGGCCAATTAGAATTAATCCGATAAAAAGCATTAAAATGGTAATAGGTCGGTTAACTGAAAAATTAGGTAAATTCAATTCTATTTCTCCTTTTCCAGTACGATTACTTTTACTCCGTCTTCTAACTCTTGGTTACCTAGTATTACAATCTCTTCTTTTTCTGAAAGTCCCTCTAATATCTCCACCCGTTCATCCTGAATAATACCCAAAACGACTTCCTTTTGTCGAGCTATCTCCTCTTCAATGACATAAACATATATCCCATCCTTTTTCCTTGTCAGAGCATTGGAGGGAATGATGAGTGCATCCTGGTTAGTCTCTACAAGAATATCTCCCCGGGCAAAAACACCAATAGGAATATCAATTTCCGGTTGAAGGATTTCAATTTTTACCTCCAGCGTCTTACTCATTTGATCGACCGCCACACCTTTGGAAACAATTTCTCCCCGGAATTTCTCTTCCGGAAAGGCATCAATTTCAAGGCTTACTTTCTGACCTTCTTTTATTTTAGAAATATCTTTTTCTGAAATTCCTACTTTAACAAATATCCTGCTTATATCTATGATGGACAATAAAGGCATGGAAGGAGCGATCATCTCACCGGAACTAACGGTAATAGAAGTCACTTTACCGCTGATAGGAGCAGTAATCCGCGTATTTTTCAATTGGTATTTGGCCATATCCAAAGCTGCTTTGGTTTGCCTTACCTGAGCTTCAATTGATTTTATATCTTCTTTCGTTGCGCCCTCTATAACCATTTTATAACTTTCCTGAGCTGACTTATGCTGCACATCTGCCATTTCATATTGATTTTTTGCCTGTTCATATTGTTGTTCGGATATTGCCTTTTCGGAAAAAAGTTTTTCCATTCTCAGATAATTTTCCTCTACGCTATCCCGATTCATTTTGGCTTGAAGTACGGCTGATTCTGCCTGCTTGATTTCTTGAGGCCGTGCCCCGGATTTGATTTTATCAGAAGAGGCTTGGATAGCATCCAGTGTTGCCTGTGCTTGCGCCACTTGAATTTCAATTTGTTCATCACCCAGGACAATGAGTACATCTCCCTTGCTAACCTCTTCACCATCTTTTACTTTAACTTCTTTGGCTTGTCCCATGATTTCAGAAGTTACTCTTACTGTTTCATTCGCTTCTACCACTCCTGTAACCTTTAAAAAAGAATTAACTTCCCCTTTTTCTACCAAAGCAGTTCTTACGGGAACAATAATTTCCTCTTTTATTTGCGACTTCTGTATTTCTTCCTGCTGTTTTTCATTGAATCTATTAACAATTCGAAATGCCAATAAACTAATAATTACGATGAGCAAAAAAATAACAAAAACCGTTCTTTTCCTAATTTTCATAAAATATTTCCTTTCTGTTCTAATCTGTTCTAATAAATTAACCCTTTTTCTTTTAAAGAATATAATGTTTATCACCCAAAAAGTAAACAAAATATAATCATTTAATAATCTTTGTACCTGAATAGTAGAAATAAACAAGCATAAAAGGGCTATTTTTATACATTTATCAATTTTTTAATTACATTGTTCCCATTGCTTTAATTAGAGCAGCACGATTGATATTATAATTATAAAGAGCATTTAGATAATTTGTCTCAGATTCAATGAGGGTACTTTGAGCATCAATCACTTCGGTATTTGTTGCAATTCCTTCATTATATTTTACCTGGGCAATGCGAAAACTTTCCTGAGAATTTTTTATTCCTTCCTCAACTACCTCAATTAATTTTTCCGCTTCCTTCATCTTCAAATAAGCAGAACGCACTTCAAACTCGATTAATTGTCGTACTTGCTTTTCACTTTGCTCAACCTGAGCAAGATTTATTTCCGCCTGTTCGATTTTGGCTTTGTTAACACCACCATCCAAGAGAGAATATTCTGCTACGATTGTAGCCTGCCAGCCGGTGATTCCCGACTCAGCATTTAATATTACCTGCGGCTTTCTATTGCTTTTGGTTACGTCAACCATTTCTCCCATAATCCTTCTTTGCTGGATGATATTCATGATTTCAAGTCGATTCTCTCCAGCCTGAATTAAAGCCTGTTCCAGATTAATTTCACAGGGTTCATAGGATAAATGATTCTCCAATACCAATTCAGTATTTAAATCAATCCCCATGATAGAATTAAGATTATACATCGTCAGTTCATAACCATTTTCTGCCTTGATTAAATTATGCTCGAGATTGGATAACTGTGACTTAATGCGATTCAGATCTATCGGGGCAATCATCCCTTCTTTTAGCAATGCTTCTGATGATTCCAGGTGAACTTGCATCTGCTTGACTGCCTGAGCACTTACTTTTTTCATCCCTTCAGCTTGTAAGATTTGGCAGTAGGCCTCAGTAATTTTATAAATAATTTCCTGTTTTTCTTTCTCCAGATCATTCAATGAAATTTGCTTATTGGCTTCTGCCTGATTAATTAGTGATGTTATTTTACCTCCGCTATAAAGAATTTTTGTTGTACTTATAGAGATAATCGGAACACCTTGACCCATAGAAAAAAGATCACTGTAATCACCTGCCTCCATATCTTCCTCATCAAGAGTCTCACTCATCTGAAGGTAGCCCCCTCGAAATTTCATATTCAATTTTTTTGCTCCCTCAGCTTCTTTGACTTGAGCCCGGCTTATATCTACCGTTGATTCAGTTATTTTATAGCCAATATTATTTTCCAGAGCAATTTGAATGCTCTTTTCCAGGTTTAATTTCATTGGAGAGGAGGCTGCAAAGACAAATACTTGACTTGCCAATAAAATAATTAATCCCAGGATAAGCATAAAAAATATTTTCCCCGAAAAATGAACTTTTATTAATCTCATTTTCACCACTCCTTATTCATTTTTTTCATTAAATACCATAATCCGTACATTTTTTATATCTTTTAAATTTCCTTATTAATCCATTTTCCCCGGATAAAAACGTCATGTTTAATGCTATGGTATTTTATTAAAAAAGTCAACACCTCAATTTCATCAATCAGTATCAAATTAAGAAAAAACTATTCTTTTTTTTCTTAAAATACCCCGTTAAGGTTTACAGTGACGTTTTACCCTATCGCATATTAAATATTGTGTTTTGCATGAAAACAAAAAAGTATAAAATCTCAAAAAAATAGAGAAATTATACATAAATGATTTATTGCTTAATTCCCGTCTAAAGAGTTTAAAAGATGTTTGGAGAACATATGAAAAAGCATATCTTTTACTGAATTAGCGGTTATTATAGAACAGAAATATTTTCTATATGTAAATCTTTAAAAAAAACAAAAAAAATCCCTCTTAATTTATCGCAAGTTCATAAAATTCATAAATTTTATTGCAAAGCACGGCAATATACCCATTCTAATCGGCTACTGATCTGCAATTAAATGATTATTTTTTGTTTTTAGATTTTTTTAATTAGTTTATACTTACTGAGCTTTGTATTTAAAAGATATATCTAATTTTGTTCTATAAACCAGTCTACCATCTTTTTCCATTTTGATATCTAATTTATTGACTTCGGCTATTCTGATTTCCTGCACCGATTTGGCAGTTGTTTCCAAAGCAACTCTTGCTGCATCTTCCCATGATTTTTCACTGGTTCCCACAATTTCTATAATCTTGTATATACTTCCCATCTCGCACCTCCTTTTCAAATTTTATATTATCGAATATTTAATAACAATTATTCTTAATTTTATTTACTCATATAAATTTTATTTTAAGGAAATTATGCGCTTTATATATAATAAATTCGTCATGAGTTTAAAAAATCCTTTTTTTTTATTAAAAAAGTCTTAGAAATAATATTTTAAAGGTTAAATTTTTAATCAAGATATGAATCTTTTTTATCTAAAACTGAAAACTGATAAAATTTCCATCAATAATATACTCTTTTATAGTCTATGCATGGTTAGTTTTTTTTATACCACTTTATCTTCCCGAATTTAATGGTCACTCTACCATGAGAGGCATTTTTCGCCATATTATTCAACCATTCTTGCATGGATTCAGAAAGATAGGTAATAACAGTAATATTTTCATCATACTTTATATTGGCGATACGACCTTCCCTGCTCTCAATGGCTTGAATAATCGGTCCCAGTTCATCATAATTTATTCCATGGAGAATAAATTCCCTTAATGCAAATTTCTCCACTCTGCCGGCAGATTGTAATCCCTGCAGAGCGGATTCCCTATAAGCCCGAATTAATCCGCCGATACCCAGCTTGATACCTCCAAAATAACGGGTTACGGTCACCATTACGTTAGTTAATCCTTCATGCTCGATAGCCTGCAAAATAGGTGGTCCGGCGGAATTAGCCGGTTCACCGGCATCGGAATATTGCTTTGTTTGCTGCTCATTAATACCAATTTTATAAGCCCAGCAATGATGACTGGCATCCGGAAATTGTTTTTTCAATTCTTTCAAGAATTCTTTGATTTCTTCTTCTTTTCCCATTTCTTTCACAGAGGAATAGAAACGGCTTTTTTTAACCGTATTCTTTACCTGAACATCATGGCTAACTGTCATAAAACTATTTTTATTTGTCATGCTTTTATCTTTCTATTTGATATAAATCATTTTTTCTTATCTAAAAGAAGTTATTTAATGCTGTATTATATTCACATGGTATTTTATATTTTTTTATAAAATCCAATCAACTTGTCTCCATCTTTCCGACTTTGCATGGATATTCTAAGATTATTCCTATTTCCATTATATATATAATCAATAAAAATGCGGTAATTTTGAGGTAAAAGAAAGCTTAAAAAGGAATTTTTCCCTGTAGGAAAATCTATTTTTTTCACATCTGACCAGGGAATACAAAAATTTAATAATTTATCCCGGCGTAGAGGTTCTCCCGGTTTTAACAGAGAAAGCAATGGACTTTTCCTGGGAAAAGCCTGAAAGTAAAAAACACTCTTAGTATAAAATAATATTCCTAAAATCGAACCGGAAAAATCCTGAAAACCATCAATAAGTTCTGCAAGCATTCTTCCTCTAATTTTTTCCCCTATATCCTCTTCTTTTTTCTTCCAATACTGTTCAACATCATTGCTGTGCAATCTTTCCAAATCAACCTCCCTTAATAATGGATTTTATATATATTATAAGTTTTTTAGTACAAGTAAATCAATTTTTCTTAGATAAAAAAGAGAATTATCGTTTCTACAAATTAAAATTTATAAAATTATTCGATGATTAAAAAATAAAGATTAGCTCTCTAACTTTTCTTCTTTTCAAAGAGAGCATAGGTAGAATTCTGGTAATCATTTTTAATACATTATACCAAAAAAATTGTTAAATTATTATGCATAAATAATGGCTCCCTTTTACAATGATATTATCCGCTAAAGATTATTAGTACTTTTTTAATACCATGTAAAGTTTCAACCTTTTCAACAACCTCTTCTTTTATTGAGTTGGCAAATTGATGATTTTCCGGTAGGTCAACATCAATTTTAACTATTCCCTCTTTTGCTATTACAGAAATTACAAATACTATTATAGCCAGGGTGCTATAGACAGTAGATTTTGAAGATCAATAATCCTATTCTTTCTTTTTTTCTTTCTCTCCCTTCTTTCCCGATTTATGGGGAAATTTTTCCATAATCTCGGGAAATTTTTCAATTAATTTTTCCAAAGAGCCGGACTTATGCAAAGATAATAATTTAGCCTCCTCATCTTTAACGACAATAAAAGCCGATGGCCTGGCTTTAACGCCCATACCCATCCCTTCGCCAGAACCTTCTTGATCTTTAGCATATTTGCCTCCACCAGTCCCTGAGCCCATGCCAAATGTAACTTCAATGATAGGGATTAAAGTCAATTTTCCTATCTTTATTTCTTCTCCCACCACAGTTTTTGAAGTTATAAAATCTTTTAATTTTTCAAATACCATTTCTACCTGTTTGCTTACTTCTTCTTTCATTTTCAATACCCCCTTAAATTTAATTAATTTTTTTTGCCTTTTTTATTGTTTTCCGAAAATTTTTTGATAAAACCAATTGCAGAATATAATAGGTAATCACAAAACAAAATAATCTGCCCTTTAGAAATAATTCTCCCTCTAAAATTTCCTGTTCAAAGATAGGGTTAAGATAGATATCGTACCCGGAAAAATAAGTGGAAAATAAGGCAAAAAAACCACACGATATCCCGGTATTAGCAGGATTATCAAAACCATAAGATAGCCTTGCCCGAAATTCTTGAGGAGCAATATGTTTTAATACTTTTTTAATAAATTGAAATACCTTAGTTAAAAAGAGTTTATTAAGCAATGTTCTAAAATCAAATTTATTTTTTTTTTAATTTTTTCCTTTTTCTTCTTCTTGACTCTTTCTCGTTCTATAGGAATCTTTAAGCCCAAAATTTTTAAAATAGCTACCGGCTTTTGACTCCCTTTTTTTTCAATATAACAGCAAAAAGCACTAAACAGCCAGTTAATTTTTACCCATAAAACAAGATCATTGTATTTACTTACCTGAATATAAAAAAATATTGGCACAAAAAAGACCAGTATAATGAGAATTAAACAAACCACCAGAATATATTCCATTATAATCAATACAATCATTATTCTAATCTCCGGGACTGTAATTTACTTTTGTATAAAATTTAATGCACTTTACCGGTATAATATAAAAATAAGGTTATTCTTTTCTTGCTACAACCAAAGTACATTTAGTTAACAGGGCGGCAATAGCTCTTAATACATCCAAGGCAGGTAAAATCAGTATTTTTCATATTGTTCAGGATATCTCATAAAGTATTTCTAAATATTTATTATTATCATATATCTATTTTTTATATTATATTATATTCTCTTTGTTATATATATGTCAAACATTGACAATCTTTAAATCAGTATTGAGTATATCTCCATTCCTCCCAATAGACAGGCGTCTCGCCTGTCTATTGGTATCTAGTAAATTAATGTTGGGTATCGCGTAAAGAAAAAACTATTCTTTTATTTTTTAAACTATCCTAAAATAATTTTCACTAATAAATCTTATACATAAAATACTATTGTGATTTTAATTGGTTAGAACAGATGAGAGGATTGTCATCCAGGAATATCTATACAGATGGGTAAAAAGAGTTAATTGAAACAGTAAGCAAGAAATTTTCTAATTTTCGGATAAAATTTTAATTATTATCCTTTCATTTCTTTTTATTTCTAAAAAAGACAGAGGACTAAAAGACAACACAATTCTACTATTTCATTTAAAGCTCCCAGGATGTCACCGGTTATACCACCTATTTTCCCCTGACAATATTTTAATAATAACCAAATAACTCCAATAGTTATTCCCAGTAAAGCTAAAAAAAGAAATTTAAATAAGATTATCCCTGGAATAATTATAATAATTGTAGATAAAATTAATTCTTTTTTTCCTAGGTATTTCATAAATTGCTGACCCATGCTATTTTCAGAGTAAGCCGGTTTACCAAAAAAAGCTGCAGCTATCATGCTCCATCGGCTTAAGGCCGGGATAAAGAGCAATGTTATAAGCTTTATCGAAAGACCTATTTCCCCAAGAAGAACAAATTTTAACAATAAAATAAAAAATAGTGCTATTGCACCCTTGGCACCAATCGCGCTATCCTTCATAATTCTCAAGATATCATCTTTGTTATTTCCACCTGCAAAACCATCCACCATATCAGTAAAACCGTCCAGATGTAACCCTCCGCTTAAACAAACCCAGATTAATAGAATCAATGCATTGTTTAAAAGCGAAGAGAAAGATAAATAATCGATTAAATGATTGAATAAAACTAAAACCGCCCCGATTAGTAATCCCACAAATGGAAAATAAATCATGGAATTTGCAAAATTTTCTGCCAAATCCTCTTTATTTTGGATTATCTCGTCAGGTTGACCAAAGGGAGCAAAAGGTAATATAGTTAAAAAACTAATTGCTAAAAATAAATCTTTTACTATTTTCATTTCTATTCACCTTTTATTTTTATTGGAATACCTGATACCATCAAGATCACTTCATCTGCCATCCCAGCAATGATATTATTCGCTCTTCCCAGTATATCGCGGTAAAACCTACCCAGAGGATTATCGGGAACCAAGCCCATACCAACTTCATTGGATACAATGATTACCCGGGCAGGCACTTTATATACACCTTCGGCTAATTTCTTAATTTCCGATAGAACTTCTTCCTGCCACATTTCATCTCCTATTTTTTCTTCTTTTCTCAATAAGAGATTGGAGGTTAGTAAAGTTAAACAATCAATCAGAATGACTTCCTTTTCCAAACCTATTTCATCAATCAATGCTTTAACTTTTATTGGTTCTTCAAAAGTTTGCCAGTTAGTCGGCCTTCTAACTTTATGCTTTTGTATTCGAGTTTTCATTTCACTATCCTTAGGTTGACCGGTAGCAATATAAGCTACTTTTTTACCTGTTTTACCGGCCATCTCTTCAGCAAAACGACTCTTTCCGCTTCTAGCTCCTCCGGTAATAAAGATTAATTTTCCTCTATTCATAATATTTAATCTTCCTTCTATTCAATTAAATTATCATTTAAATTTTCTTTGTTACTTTTGCATCTGAAAAAGTAGCCATCCGGGTTAAAATTTTAACACCTGCCTCAATAAAACTAATGCCTAAAGCAGCGCCGGTTCCCTCTCCTAAACGCATTTTAAGATCAAACATAGGAACTTTCCCGATATACTTTAAGGCAACTTCATGCCCTTTTTCTACCGAGTTATGGCTTGTAAAAATGTAATCGGCTACTTCAGGAGAAAGATTAAGAGCAATCAATGCACTGGCAGCAGAAATAAAGCCATCGATTACGATAGGAGTTCGGTGGGAAGCGGCGGCTAAAATACATCCTGCCAATCCCCCAATTTCAAATCCTCCGACCTTCGATAAAACATCTAACCCATCTTTGAAATCCGGTTTATTCACTTCCAGGGCTCTTTTAATAACCTGAATTTTATGTTTAAGTTGTTCCTTTTTTATTCCGGTTCCCGAGCCGGTAACCATCTCTGCATCTGATTTAGTCAGACAGGAAACAATAGCGCTACTTGCCGTTGTATTTCCAATTCCCATTTCTCCCAATCCGATAATATCTATTTTCTCTTTATCCCACTCATCTTCAAAGACTTCAATGCCGGAAATGACAGCGTTTTCCGCTTCTTCTCTGCTCATTGCCGGACCGATCGCCATATTCTTTGTACCATAACTTATTTTTTTAATTATAATTCCTTTATCTGAAGGAAATTCACTGGCAACACCCATATCGACGATGATAACTTCCGCCCCGATATGTTTGGCTAAAACATTTATTCCGGCACCCTCCCGGATAAAATTATACACCATTTGGAAAGTTACTTCCTGCGGATAAGCACTGACCTTTTCTTCGGTGACACCGTGATCACCCGCCATAACAAAGATGACTTTTCTTTTGATGACCGGGTTAAGCGTTTCGGTAATGCCCACCATTCTTCTAGCAAAATCTTCTAATTTTCCCAAACTTCCCCGGGGTTTGGTTAGATTATCCAATTTATCCCCGGCTTTTTCCATCATCTCAAAATTTACGGGAGTAATTTTTTGGATGGTTTCTTCAATTTTTTTATTCATTTTTATTTTTTTCCGTCTTTTGATTTAGACTCTTTTCCCACCAATCTTCAAGATGTGCCGAGTCATTTATAAGATTAACAAATGCAGAGTGATCATAATAATTAATTACATTCAAAGCAGTTGAATCTTGTCCAATATTCCATATTTTATCCAAACCTATATTTAAAGCATTCGATAATATTACTCGAATGGTTCCACCATGACAAACAATAGCAATGGTTTCATCATTTTTCTTTGCATTGTGTTTATCCAATATTTCATTCAATGCCTTCGTTACCCGTTCATTTAATTTAATTATACTTTCACCCTGGGGAATAACGGCTTTTACATCAATATTTTCCGGCCAGGAATTAAAATATTCCCCATACCCAAACTTCAATTTTACTTCTTCAAAGGTAAGTCCTTCCCATACTCCAAAATTAATTTCTTTCAATTGAGGAACAATATTTATATTCATACCTCGATTTTGAAAAACGATTTCCGCAGTGTGACGCGCCCTTGATAAATCACTGCAATAAACAGCATCCACCTTCACTTCTCTTAAACGTCGCGCTAACCTTTTCGCCTGACATATTCCCTTTTCTGTTAATTTTACATCCTGGAAACCGCAAAATTTTCTATTTACATTTCCTTCACTTTCTCCGTGTCGAATCAAAAGTAATTTTACTGCCATTTTCCTGTAAGTTTTCTCCTTTTAAAAAATAAAAAAACATCATCCTCTTTTTCCACGAAGAGATGATTATTTACTTACAAACAGAAAAGTGTTCTGGCTTAAGGCTCAACTCAATTGCTGTTTTTATCACCCATTACAGTAGCGGGACTGCGGTGGAATTTCACCACACTTCTCTTAAATCTGTTTGTTTAAAAAATACTAAATATTTCTACTATCTTTTTAAATTGCTAAACCATTTTTCTTTTTCTAAATATGTTTTTATTTTATCCCGTATTTTTCTAAATTCATTAATAATTTCTTCTTCGTTTCCTGTGGTCTTAACAGGGTTTTTGAGAATCCAATTTATTTTTTTCACTTCTCCGGGGAAAATAGGACACCTTTCCGCCGCATCTCCACACAAAGTAACCACAATACTTATTTTATCAACAGGAATTTCCCAAAGGTTTTTCGACTTTTGCTCGGAAATATCAATTCCCACTTCCTGCATCACTTTTATCGCTACCGGATGTATTTCATTTTGATCTGTCCCGGTGCTGAATATCTTTACATCCTCGAGTAAAATATTTCTGGCAAATCCTTCCGCCATCTGACTACGGCAGGAATTCCCTGTACATAAAAATAAAATTCCTTTTTTTAATATACTCATTTTTCTTCTCAATTCTACTTACTTAATAATTTGCCTTTTTATTATACATAAAATTAATAAACCTTACAAAACATTTATCCTTTTTGTTGATCTAAAAAATAATAATTTTTTTTCAAAATTAAAAATAAGCAATATTTTAAAAAAATTACTTTGAAAGAAGTTCTTTAATCTTTTTTTCCGGGTAGCGGGTCATTATGACGAGTCCCAAAAGAGCAACAATACTTCCCAACACTAAAGTTAATCTTACTCCCAGAGGATTACTAATATCTTTTCCAAAGATAGAATATAAAAGAGCAAGGCTTGCGGTCGAGACCCCTAAATTAAGTTTCATAAAAAATCCCTGCACCCCAAAATACATAGCTTCTCTTCTCTCACCGGTTTTTTTATAATCAACATCACAAAGTTCAGAAAGTATTACATTAGGAATAATTATTAGAACTGCTGCGGGAAGACCCATGAGTCCTACAAAAATCAGCCCCCATATCCTGGGATTGACCGGGGTCAGACCGGTTAGGGATAGAAAAATAGAAAATATGGAGAACAAACCAAGGCTTATAATCATAATAACTTTCTTTCCTCGAATTCTCGCTAAAAATCCCACAATCGGGAAACAGATAGCCGCAATGATAAAGAGGATAGTAAACATATTACCGGCAAAAGCCTCATTAGTACCCATCAGAGTAATTACAATTGGTATGGCAGATGAACGGACAATATTAAAAAGAAACCATAGAGATATATTAGCAAAAAGGTAGATAATAAAAGCCTTATTTCTTAATGTTTTTTTTAAGGAATCAATAAGAGGAACCTTGCTGGAGGTGGCATTGGAAAATCTTTTCTCATCTATAGCAAATACAGCTGCATATAATAATATGGCGCCAGGGATAGCCAGACAGATAACCATTTTTTGATAAGACCCTACATAATCAGTGCTGTGCATAAATAAAGTTAAAAGAAAAGGTCCAGCAATCATTGCCACCGCTGAACCAATTAGAGAAAAATATCCTTGAGCTGTGGTTATACCAATTCGAGTTTTTTCATTATGGCCAAGTTCAGGAATCAGAGCAAGATAGGGAACGACATATATAGTAAAGAAAAAAAAGTATAAACCAAACACAATAGCCAGGTAGATACCATTGATAAAGGAAGTATGGTCTACAGGTGGGAAAAATATAAGAACTGTGGATATAGCCAGGGGAAGTCCGCCTATAATGAGAAAAAATCTCCTTCTCCCAAATCTTGATGTAGAGCAGTCAGACCAAAAGGCTACTAATGGGTCAGCAATAGCATCTATTATCCTTCCGAAGAGTATCGCTGCTCCTAATACAGTAATAACTCCGAAAAACCTCTCATTGGAAACAAAGGGAACCATGCCTTCTGCTACCCTCTCTTTAGGAGGAAGTAGAAAGGCTATAGCAAAAGTTAACCAGATCGAATCTAACAATACCCATCCTGTTGTCGATAGGTTGTACAGGAAAAATCTCTTTCCCTTAATTTTTTCCAAATCTTTCTCCTTTCCTGAAAATCCTAATACCAGTAATTCGTTTTCTAAATACATTTACATTTTATTCTGTTATTATGAGAAACGAAACGATGGAGCAATCCCTTGATTTGTAATGACTTGGGATTGTTTCGCAATGACAGATCATTGTAATATTATCAAGGAAACACTCTACTGATTTTCAATTTATATTATAGGTTTTTTTAATATAGTTTTTTTCAAATTTAACATTTTTATCTTCATGATATTCTGCTTTTTCTCTTGCCTTATGTAATTTCTTAATATCAATATTCGCTGTTACCAGATAATTACCCTCATAAAAAGAAGATGTGGATAACACACCATCTCTTTTTTCGGTTATGGATAAGGGAGCAAAGATTCCTGCTTGACCTGTAAAATGCATTCCCGCTATCCATCCGTTTAAAGAAGATTTCAAACCATAAAGATATGATTCCTGCACCCTGGGCCAAATCCCCCTTAAAGCCTTCCACTTATTATATTCTTCCAAATTGGCAATGGGTAAAATAACGATATCTACCCCCATTTCTCTGGCAATACGAAAAGTTTCAAAATAAGTAGCGTCCATACAAACAGGGCATACTACTTTACCAAAAGGTAAAGAATAAGCCTCCATTTTAAAACCTCTTTTTATCCCCAGATCAACTTCGAAATCAGTAAGATGCAATTTCTTTTGAGTCCCTATCAAATGGCCATCAGGAGCAAAGAGTGAACCGGCATTATAGATTTCTTTTTTCTCTTTTAAAATATAAGTGCCTGAATAAATATATATACCATATTTTTGCGCTAGCAAAGAAGTTATTCTCTTCATCCCGACTTCTATTGGTTTTGCAACACCCTTAAAAACGGTTTTCAAAAAATGATTATCTCTTTTTGAAAAAGATTTCTTTTCTTTCTTTTTTATCTTAAGCCCTCTTTTATTTAGAATTTGATTTAAAAAATCATATGCTGGAATTACACCGAATAAATCAAAAAAATTATACTCGGGAAAGACAATCAGGTAACTACCATCCTTTACGGCTTGCTCTAAAAATCCACAGAACATATCGATATATTTTTCTACGCAACTTACCGGTTGAATTCTCCTTTGAACGCAAGAAACACAAATATTTTCCGGATTAATATCTTCAGGAAATTTTCTCTTCTTTACCTTTAATTTTGAGCAGTACCTTTCAATTTTTTCTAAAGATATTTTTTTCTCAAACCATTTTTTAATCAGTTTTTCCATATTTACCCATCCGCATTAAATATTTTCATTTTTCGGTAAAATTGGTAATTTAACTGATTTAGCACATTATGTTTCGAGATTGTTTTTTTTCTCTTTTTATTATCTAAGTCGGCGATGAGTAAATTTTTTTGTTCCCTGTTTCTATCCAAATATCCGTCTTCCTTTTCAGTCATCTCCAGGGGAGCATGAATCACCGATTCGCCCCAAAAAACTTTTTCTCCTAAAAATCCGTTAAATCCACTCTCTACGGTAAAAAATTGATTCTGTTGGGTTTCCTGCCACATGCCGTTTATTTGTAAATTAAGGTTTTTTTCTCCTGTAAAACCAACCGGAGACAAAACAATATCCACACCTTTTAAAGCTATTATCCGGGAAACCTGTGGGTAAAAAACATCCGTTGATATAATTATTCCCAACTGCCAATTTTTAAATTCGGTCAGTCCTGTGCTTTCTCCCCGGGAAAATCCCGATTCTCTTTCCCAGCGTGCCAAATAAATTTGCCGTTGTTTCAGCAAAATTTCTCCATTTTGTATTAAGCCGGATTCATGATAGATATTATTTTTTTCCCTCTGCCAATAACTTCCCGGACAAATGATGATTTTATAACTTTTAGATAATTCTTTTATCTGTTCTATGTATTCTCCGGAATCTGCTATTTCCAATAAATTCTGAATATTTCTATCCGGGTAGCAAAGTTGCTGAAAAAAACACCCTGTAAAACCGGGAAAAACAATAATATCAACCTTTTCTTTCATTGCCTTTTCCACATATTCTTTTATTTTCTTTATTAAAATAATCGGTGCATTTATTTTTTTCCATTCACTTGTTTTCCATTCTACCGAAGCAACTTTCATTATTTGTTCTCCTTGATTAAAGCATAATAGAGAGAATAAGCCAGATATCCGCATCCTGTTGCAAACCCGACTCCGGTCTTCGCTTCTCCTGAATTTTTATCAAAACTCTCTGCAAGAAGACCATAATCCATGTCCGCTTTTTTCAACCACTGTAATGCCTTTTCTTTCAATAAGGGGTTTAATATACTTCCGCAAAGTCCAAGCCCTGAAAGTGTACGGGGATGATGATCACCGGCCAATTCGTTTATTTCTGCATTTTCAAAATAATAGGGATATTGAGAGGAGTAATAATAATCGATTGTATTTTGAAAAATCGGATCATTTTTACTCACAAAGCGATAAAAACATAGCGTTCCCAGGCTTCCGGCAGGGTCATTATATAACCTGAAATTCCCCTTTCCGTCCGTAGACCACAAAAACATCTTTTTTCCCTCTATTTTCCTGACAAAATATTTATAGATTCCCTTATAAATATTCTCAATTTTCTGTTCGACAAGCTTTACTTTTTCTGTTTTTCCCTTTTTCAACAAAACTTCCCTATAATGCTGCAATCCTTTCCATAAAATAACATTATCAATCAACACAAAAGAATATTTTGCTGGGTCATCGGAAGGAAGTAAAAAAGTTTTATACAAGCCTGTCTGTAAATCATACTCTCTTTCTATTCGCTCAAATACTTTTTCCAAAGCATTTATTAATGTCTCGTCAATTAGAGAATCTTCCATACTGTCTAAGAGAATAAAATAGCTGGCTGCCTCATCCAATTCAAAACCGGGATATAAGACAGTACCGTCAATATAGTGAGCATGGTCTCCGGAATTTTTACTATGCAGAATAATCATCTCTCTTGCCAAATGTTGATGTAGCTGAGAACATACCAACCTGATAGCAGGAAAAGACCATAAAAAAGCATCTCTTTCCCAAAATGCTCCCGATACATAATAACGCGGACTTCTCGAGGTTAATGCCAGATATTTATCACTCTCCATATCCTTGGCAACAGAATAGAAATAATTAAAAAATAAGTTTTCATTTAATCTAGTTTCCAATACAGGGTCTTTAGGATAGGGAATTGTTTTTTGTTCCAACCAATCTATAAATTCCCGGTAAATTCTTTCATATCCCTTTCTTTTTAAATGGATAAGTGTGGCAGAAGCACCATCCTGGTCATAATTTACAGCTATGTAGAAACAATTTTTATTCCGACAGGATATTTTTAATTGCAGATTTTTCTTTTTTTTTAAAGAATCAAGTTTAAAATGCTTATCTCCACCCAGGGCTAGTGCCAGTGAAACTTTTGAAGAAATTATATTGTAAATCGGGTTGCCCAACCATTTATCTCTGGTTATTTTCTTTTTGATATTTATATCGTGAGAATTAAATCGTAACAAGGATATATATTTTAAATCAAAAAACAAAGATATCTCAATTTCTTCTGAACTTTCAAAATAATAGAGTAATCCCTTTTCCTCAAGATCGGTAAATATTCTTCCTTTAACCTTTATGCCGCCTCTTAAAAAGAAATCTATCTGTGGCAAATAATACCGTTCTCTCGAGGTCTCTATCTTTTCTATTTCTATTTCTTTTCCTTCTTTAAAGAAATGCGGTTCAAATAAATTTTGCTTTCCTTTTAGTTCTACTAAAGCTTTATTAGAAAGAGAAACTACGTTAATATTTTTAATAGCACCATTCCTGCAATCAATCATGGGAATGCTTATATAATGATTGCCTGCGTATAATACTTTGTCATTTTTTTCTATTTCTTTAGGTCTGGTAATAATCACGCTCATATTATATTCACTTGAATTCCTTTAATGCGCGATTCCATTAATTGCACATTTATTCGGATTAGAGAATTTTTTAATTCTGTTTAGTAGATACGGAAAGGGATTTCAGATAGATATGGGGAAATTTATATTTCCCATCTATCCATCTTGCTTTATTCCCTAAAGCTGCCATATTTTTTAATTCTTCTATCGCATTTCCGGCAATCATTACATTTTTAATTCGGCCGGTTATTTTTCCGTTTTTTATTTTAAACCCTAACTGTACATTATTAGAAAACGCGCCGCTGATAACATTCCCTTGCCCCAAACCAAGGACTTGATCAACAATAATACCCTCTTTCACATCTTTGACCATATCAGAGAAAGAAGCATTTCCTTCTCCCAATACTAAATTACTAATCCCGGGGGCAGGAGCGCTCTGGATACTATGTCGCATTCCATTGCCCGTGCTATTTTCTCCGGCTATTCCGGCGGTTTGTAAATCATAATAAAAGTTTTTTATACAACCTTTTTCAATCAGGGGTAACCTTCTCATCCTTATCCCTTCATCATCAAAAGGGGCACTGCCCAAAGTGAAATCGATAGTTCCGTCACTGTAGAGAAAGAAAAAATCTCCCCATATTTTCTGTTCTTTTTTATTCGCCAAAGGGGAAATCTTTTTTAAAACAGTATTCCCGTTAAGGCCGCTCACTATCGGTAGAATTAATACCATCGCTGCATTGGGAGTAAATATAACCGGCATCCGCCCACTTTTAATGTTTTCAATGTTTTCTCCCCATTTTAGTTTTTCAAGTAATTCATCTGTTAAATCTTGGCTTTTAAGTTTGTCTTCCCCTGAATCAAGAGAAGAATATATCATCAAAATATCTTTTTCTTCCACTTTTTGAATCATCATTGAATAAGAAAGAAAAGTTTTTTTATAACTAAAGGCAGCTCCTTTAGAATTTAAATATTCTATTTCATTATTATGTTTCAATATTGTAATATCGCAGCGTAAATTTTTATCAAAATCTTTGATTTGCTCAATCATTGCTTCGCCGATCTTTATCATCCCGGTAACACTTTTATCTTTGATTTTAGAATCATAAATTTTTAATTCATTTTCAACCTTTGGTTTTGTTGTTGTCGGAAAATCGAAACCTGCTTTTATTCCAAATTCTGAAGTAGCAATCGCTTTTTCAATGATTGAATCGGATTCATTCCCTCCGACAACAGAAGAAAAACCAATTTTCCCCTTATTAATTACCCGCAGGGCCTGTCCTTCGTAATCAGAAATATCAACAGATTTTAATTTACCCACTTCGAAATTTACCGGCACTGTTTTACTTTTTAATCTAAATAGTTCTGCTGAATCTACTTTTTCCTTGACTTTTTTAATTAATCGTTCCATCTTATTTACCCCCTACTACCACTTTTTTAATTCGAAGATGAGGGCTGCCAAAAGATACAGGTAAGGGAGCCTGCCCACCTTTTCCGCAACCTCCTGCGGCTTCAATCATTTTTAAATCATCTCCGATTGATTCAATATTCAGAAGGACAGTAAATAAATTTCCACTCAAGACAACATCTTTGACCGGCTCTGCAATCTTACCATCCCTTATCATAAAACCTTCACCGGCACTGAAGGTAAACATTTCAAAAGTAGTATTACCTCCATAGAATTTTTTCGCATATATTCCTTTTTTTACTCCTGAAATCAGATTTTCAAAAGAGGTTTTACCATTTTCGATATAGGTATTAGTCATACGTACGATAGGTTTAAATCTATAATTAAGAGCCCGGGCGTTGCCGGTAGGCATTTCATTCATTTTCTTTGCAGTTTCGCGAGAATGAAGTCTTCCGGTTAAAATACCATTTCTTATTAAATAATTTTTCTTTGTTTTTACACCTTCATCATCATATTTAGAAGAACCTAAAAGATTGGAAATAGAGCCGTCATCGATAACATTCAGTTTTTTAAAACCAAATTTTGTACCCAGTTTCATCAAATTTTTCATTCTATCATCTTCGTATAAAAAATCTGCCTCACTGAGGTGGCCAAAAGCTTCATGAATAAATACGCCTCCCAGGGTTTGGTCTAAAACAACAGTATATTCTCCTCCCTCTACGGGTTTAGCCTTAAGTAAATTTACTGCCCGAAAAGCTGCTTTTTCAGCCCTTAAAGAAATATCTTCTGCTTTTTTAAATCCTTTAACTGTTCCCAAACTTTCATTTGCCATCTGAACATTATCTCCGTCTCGTGCAATCGCAGTGAGACTGACGATTAAGTTAGGTTTCTCATGTCGGATAAAACTACCTTCGGAATTGGCAAAATATACAGTGGAAAAACTATCTCCATAAATAACATTAGTCGATTGTATCTTCGGACTGTAGTTTAATATAATATTGTTATAATTTTCAATTAACTCTTTTTTTTCTTTTAAACTTACCTGACGAAAATCTTTATTTAATTCTCTTTTTACTACTTCTACAACCGGAGGAACTTCGGCCAATCTACTTTTTTCTCTACCGATTAAAGTAGCAATATTTATCGCTTGTCCTACTTTTTCTTTTAATTTATCATATTGATTAAAGGTAACAAAGCTCCATCCCCCTTTAACCAAAGCCCTTACACTACCTCCCATTTGTTGAGAGCAATCAATTTTTTCTAATTTTTTGCCCTGAAAATGAATACTTGTAGATTCTTTTTTTTCCAATCTTATTTCTACATAATCAGCTTTACCGGTGTTTTTTAAGGCATTTTCCAGAATTTTTTTCATTGTTTTTCTCCTTTGATTGTCTAACATTTTTTATGAAATTATAAGACTGCTATTCTTCCCTGGAATTTTTTTCTAAAATTTCTTCTTCTCCTAAATAGATTGGCCTATCCAACCACCAAATCCGTTTACTCCATTTTTCATTAAAATTTTCGTTTTCTTCTTTTATATTTATAAAACCACTTATCTTGGCTTCTACTTCGTCTGCATAGTGAAGGGCAATAGCTGTCAATGTACTTGGTAGTTTTGGTGAACCAAATTCAAAATGTCCATGATGACTCAATATAGTATGTTTTATCATTAATTCTAAATCCGGAGGAAAATTATCTAAACTTTTTATTTTCTGGTTAATCATCTCCAGCCCTATAACAATATGTCCTAAAAGTTTACCCTCATCAGTATATTCAATTGCTTTGTCATAAGCATATTCTCTAACCTTACCAATATCGTGAAGCAAAGCCATGGTTATCAAGAAATCATGGTCTATTTCATGATAGATTTCACATAGTGTCTCGCAAATCGTTATTAAATTATATGTATGTTCGAGTAATCCACCAATGTATGGTTGATGGACTTTTGTTGCAGCAGGTGCTTTTTTAAATTTTTTAACAAATTCCAGGTCTTCAAAAAAACATTTTAGCAGGTTTTTTAAATGATTATTGTTTATCGATTCTATTTTTAAATATATTTCGTTAATCATTTTTTCCAAATCTCTTTTTGAACGGGGCAGATACTCGGTAAAATCCAAAGGAATTGTTTCAGCCATTGATGATACAGTGGCCTGCAATATTCCATTTGCCCTCCTTTTACTTACATGTCCGTGAATCCGGGCAAATTTAATATTTTTATATTTTTCTATCCTTTCCTTCGAAACATCCCAAATGATTGCTGACATATCTCCGCTTTTGTCTCCAATTTTAAAGAACATATCAATCGTCTTATTATCTCTTCTAACTCTGAATTCTACATCTTTTATAACAAAAACATCATTGATACTTGAATTTAAGTATAAATCTTTCACCATCTGTTTTTTATTCATAATTTTTTACCTCTTCCTTATATCAATTAGAAACAGTTATTATCTATTAATAACACATCTCATTAAAATATAAAATAATATTTTATTTTACCAGAAAAACTTATTTGTTTCATTGATTTTTTATCCGGGAAACCTTTCTCGTAAAGAAAATATTTTATCTTTTTGGTTTTTTTAATAAATACATGCCCTGATTATGCTGAATTATCAAATAATCTTTAATATCGCAATAAAAATACCCTTGAAACCTTGACAATGAAAGTGATTTTCTTTATGCTATTTCCAGAAAAACTGTTATTATTAAAAATGCTCAACTCATTGAGTAATACTTCAAATTTATTGCCGAAGTGGCGGAACTGGTAGACGCGCTACGTTCAGGGCGTAGTAGGTGTATGCCTGTGGGGGTTCAAATCCCCCCTTCGGCACCAAATTGTTAATTCACCAATTAGCCAATTTGCCAATTAAATAGTTAGAGAATAGTCATTAGCATATCAGTTACCCAGTCAAATTAATTGGTTAGCCAGTTCAAATTAATTCATTATTGGCTATGAGGGTTATGCAATACTCTCCTACTTTCTAAACGCTAATATGGCGAGATACGAGATACGAATTTGGCTCCTAACTTTTCTTTACATAATCAGATAGCACTTCAACTACTTTATCCATTTCCTTTTTTTCTCCTATACAAATCCTGATAAATCGACTTTCTAATACAGAAAACTCATCCTCCCATGCGGCAGTAGTAAAAATATTATTTTCTTTTAAATAATTCCAAATCTTTTTTGTTTGATTTTCATTTTTAAATTCTACGAAAACAAAATTTGAATTCGAATCAAATACATTAAATCCCATCGCTTTTAGATTATTAATAAAATAATCTCTATTTTTCTTTATTGATTTCCAGGCTTTCTGATAATAGTCCAAATATTTCAAAACTTTCCCTGTGCTTTTTTCTGCTATTCTATTTATCCTGAAATATTGTCCGAAAGCAGATATTTTTTTTATATTTTTCGAATTGGAAATCATAAATCCCAAACGCAATCCAGCCAACCCGAAATCCTTGGAAAAACTTCGGGAAATAATTAAATTCGGATAATCATCTATTAAATCGATTACGGTTTCCTCTAGATAGTTATAATAACATTCATCAACTACCACCATTCCTTTTGCTCTTTGAAGAACATCAATTATTTTCTCTCTAGATATTGAAGTGCCGGTAGGGTTATTAGGATTGCATATCCAAACCAGAGATGCTTCCTCTAATTGTTCAGAAGAATAATTAATTATATAATGACCATTAGTTAAACAATTCACTAAAAGTTTGGAAAAACCTCCTCTGTCCGCACTTGCTTCATACTGTGAAAAAGTTGGCACAGGAATTAAAATCTTTCCCTGATATGCCCGAGTGATCATTTCTATCACTTCATCGGATCCGTTAGCCGGTAAAATATTCTCTATTTTTGTCCCGGAATAAGTTGCTAAAACCTGACAGAGTTCTGAATATCCTCCCCCTGAAGGATAAAGATTAATATGTTCTAGTTCCTTATATAATTCCTTTAAAATTCCCTCAGGTAAAGGATATTTTAAATAAGAATGAACCAAATTTATAATTTTATTTTTTGTTTTTTCCATTATCCATCTCTTTCTCTTTCAATTCTTCGCAATTCTGCTTCACCTAAACCAAAATAATGCCCAATTTCATGGATAACAACTTTTCTAACAGATTCTTTTATATCTTCTTTATTTTTACAGCGTACTTCAATGGGTCTTTTAAAGATAATAATCTTATCGGGCATAACATTTCTGTACCATATGCCTCTCCTTGTATAAGGGATTCCTCGATAAAGCCCTAAAAGACCATAAGGAGACTTTACCTTCATCTCTCCAAGAAGTTCTCCGGAAGGTAAATCTTCAATTACTATAACAATATTTTCCATCTTTTCTTTATATTTATCAGGAAGAGTATTTATCGCTTCCTCTACTAGCTCTTCAAATTCCTTTTCTGTCACTTTCATCTTCTATTCTTATCCTTTTGCTTTTATTTTCTCAACAAATTCTTTCAGTTTTTGAGTATATATATTCCTTATTATTTCTCTTGAAGTTAATTCCATTAAAGCAATCGGTTTTTTTTGGCAAATATTCTCCATATCAGAAAAGATTTTTGTTGCGTCGCTTCCCAGGCGATTACAAAAAAATGCAACATTTTTAAAATCTTTTTTATATAAAGAAATGTAGGTTCTAACGGGAGTAGAAATATTGGATGACCAAACAGGTGTTCCGATGATAATCAAATCATATAAGGAAGGGTTCTTTTTTATTTCCTTGAGCACGGTTAATCTTCCGAGATTAGCATCTGTTCCGGCGCTTAAAAATCCGGCAATTCCTTTCCTGTTTTTTATATCAAATATTTCTTCCATGTCACATTTTAATTGCGCGGATAAATTTTTTGCTATTTTTTTTGTTCTTCCTCTTCTGGAATAAAACACTATCAATATTTTTATTGAAAACACCCCTCCCCAGTCCTTTATAATAAAAAAATTCTAATTATTTTTACCCTGCTGCATCATATTTTGCATCATCTCCTGCATGTTTGGACCTGACGCTTCTACTTTATTCACATCAAATAGGTCATCAGATAATCCTTTATTTATCTCTAAAGATTTAGTTAAAACGGTCATTGTCTGCACTTCATTTATAAACACTTCGATCTTATAAGGCAATTCCCAACTGCCTTTGGCTTTTCTAAAATCGGAAAATGTAGTACGAACCTTATTTCCATCACTGCTATCCCCTTCAGCTTGTACTATAAATAATCTATTTTTATCCACCCATATTCTTTTATAGGGAGATTCTCTCTCTATCTCTAATTCCAGAAGATAACATTCTCTGCCTCCAATTTTCTCTATCCCTACGTATTTCGTTTTATCGGAAATAAATTTCCACCAATTCATTCCCGTTTGAGAGTACATTTGCTCCTCTGCCTGCTCATCAGTAAGTTTTTTCTTCCCAACAAAGGGCGATATCATCCAGGTATCCTGACCATCGGAAATAACAATCACCAACATATTGCCCATTCCCTCTGGCATACCCGCAGATTCAGGAAATTGCATCAAGGTTTCTGATCTGGATTTTTCTCCTTTGGTAAACAATTTCATCTCCGTAATCATCTCTCCTTCAGGTGTATATATCTTTGCGTCAAAAACCATAGCTATGTCCTTAAAATCCTGATTATAGTTTTTATAATTGCTCTCTGCCTTTTTAAGTATATCTGGTAAACTCTGAGAAAAACCTTGGCTTACTACTAAAAATAAGATTACACTCACCACTAATAAAATAACCAACCATTTATTTTTCTTCCTTTTCATCTTTAATTTTTCCTCCTTTTGTTTTATTAACTATTTTACTAATCATTCTACTAAAACTCAAATAATTCTGTTTCTCTTATTATATCCTCGCCAATAACGACTGAAACTCCATCCTAAATTTACCGAAGGAAGACGATCTAATTTAGAACCCCAATTTTTAACTATGGCTCGGGCTCGGATAAAATATTCGTTAATTTGTTTTTGATTTAATGTGCTTAGACTGTTTTCAATAGAAGAAATTATTTCTTCCTCGTAATTAATTATTAAAGGTTGGATTTCAATTTGAGCAGAATTAAAATTTAGTAAGGCCTTTCGATGAAAACGCTCACTCTCCCACCAATAAGATTTTGAATTATAATTTTCTCTTCCTTCAGTATACTCACCAGGAATAATGGTATCGAGAGAAAAGACAGGGAAAAAGGGACTGATACAGGGATTGGAAGCTCCGGTAGTATAAAAGAATTGCCTGTCCTCACTAATTTTTGCAACCAGAGAACAAACTGTTTGAGTCCGGCGAAATAGCTTGTTTGCTGCGTGCAGACACAAGGTGGCACCAAGTCCTTGGTTAGGTGCCCATTGAGGGTCATCCCCATGATCCCGTAAAATATTTACAAAATCTTTTGTAGTCAATCTCTTCTTTCTTCGTGTAAGCAAAGCTCGGGAACGTTTTTCCCGTTCAGCTCCCTTGGCAGCCCAGGTCATAAATTTATCAGAATAACATTTTCGAAAATTAAAATCTTCTCTTTTCTTGCAGTAACCTTTTTTAATTGCGTTATTTATCAATCCTTCAGAGCAAGAATCGTAATCTTTTTGTAAAGATATTATATTTGATATACTCCAAACATCCTTAATTTTCTTCCATGCCCACCAGGTTTTCACTGTCTCTAATACATAAGCTTCTTTCTTGTCGGCAATTAAAAAACTATTCATATACTTTAATTTAAATCGATAACCGCAATTACCTCCCTGCCCATGCTTTTCCAATAATTCAATAATAACTTCAAGTGCCTGCTTCGCGTTAACACTTCTTTCTAAAGCCAGGCGAATTAAATCCATTCCGGTTAATCCTGTTTTATCGGGTTTCTCTTTAGTAAATATTGCTTCATTCCCAATAACTACTCCATATTCATTGGCGCCCATTTCTGCTCCAAACATCCAAAAAGGTTGGCAGAGAAATATTCGTGCTGTTTCCGAAACTTGAGGAATAGTTAAATAAGTACATTTAACGGTTTCTTTTAAACTGTGTTTCCGGCGGGGAAAGATGACGATATTTTGTACTTCATCGGGTTCACGGTCACTATTTTTACCAAAAAATGTTGCTCCGTCCTTGGTAGTAGAACCCAAAGCTACGATAGAATCACACATGATTACACCTCTATCTCTGAATACATTAATAGTCAAGGATTAATTATTTATCTTACATTGCTTCTTTATATCAAAATCCGCATGGTTTAAAATATATATCACTTTGGTATCTTATTTTGGCATACTTGTATAATTATAACAAATTTAATAATTTAAGTGAAATTTTTTAATGATTCGTGTTGAATATTTGAGAAAAGATATCCTAATTAATAAATTGTTGAATTGGTTGGTTGATTGAGAAAATAGTACAAAGAAGACAGAATTCAGGAACCCGCTCTTGCCTAACCCTCGCCCCTCGGAGGGTTAGGGTTAGGGTGAGGGGAATTAGTAAAATAAATATTTTGAATAAAAAAATGAAATACAAAAGAAGGGAAAAATCCATTATGCCCCTACACCTGAATCTTAATTTCTTTGACTCGATACTCGATACTGTTTTAATTATTCACTAACTAACTAATTTAATCAGTAAATTGGTAAATTGGTAAATTTTTAAAACTGCGGAGGGTGGACACAAGGTCTGTCTCTTGTATATTAATAGTAACCACTTATTATCTTTTAATTTACTTTTTACTTAAATATTATTATAATATCTGATGAATAAATAAATGCTTGGACTAAACTAAAGTAATAAACAAAAGTCCGGTCTTAGGAACATTTCATCTTGCTTTTGACATTTTCTTTTTTACATTTTTGCAAATTATTTTCTTCTCTTACAGATAGTTTTATCTCTTCTTTTAATGCCTGAATTATTTTATTGTTTTTATTTTTTTTATTAATTGAATAGATTTTCCATTTACCCACCCTGCTGCTAACAACTAAATCCGCTTCTTTTAAAATGCGCAGACCATGTGAAATGCGTGATTGTTCCATTTTTAAAATAGTTTTTAACTCGCAAACACATAATTCACCATGGAGTAAAAGCGAATAAATTCGTAACCTGGTCTCATCGGATAATGCTTTAAAAATCTTATAATAACTTTTCATTTTTTTCCTTTGTGCTCATTGTAAAATTTTTACATTTTATAGAGATAATTATATTTTTAGCAAAATATAAATATATCTATAATAATTATTTAATAATTTCAATCGGGATCGCTAAAGTCAGGTACAAATAATTCTCCTTTTTCTCTTCCAGATTTTCATTTTGAACCTTTTCTTTTAACAATACCAATTGTAAATTTTCTTTTGTTTTTGCTTTAAGTTCAATTTCCGAACGTAAGGGAATTAGATAATCTACTGAAGTTGATATTGAAATCACTTTTATTGATTTTTCTCCTAAATTCTGCAAGGTGAATTGATTAACCGATCCATCTTCCGAATCAGATGCTAAATTGAATTTCGCTACTGTAGGAAAGATGCTTACCGTTGGTTCGTCCTTTTCTTTTATATAACCGCTAACCCGTAGAGAAAAAGCTTTTTTTCTGGGATCATTACAGTATATTCGAATGCTTTCTTTTGTTTCTCCTATTGCATGTTCACTTGAATCATAGGTAAATACTATCTCTTTTTTTTCGGTTGGAGGGATAACCAGTGGAACGATAATATTACTTTTTATATACTTAGAAGTATCCATTTTTTCAATGACAAGTTCTAATTCACCCTTGTTCTCAACGGTAAAGGTAAATTCAGGAAAGTCTCCCTGGGAAATTAATCCAAAATCCCACTGAGAATTAGAAAGGAAAGCTTTAGGAGCAGGTATTGTTTCCACCTCAGCAATGATATCTATTTTTACTTTGGAAAGTTCAGGATCATTTGATTCAATATAGATGGATTTTTTTATGATTCCTTCATACCCGACAGGATTAAAAGTAGTTTTTAACTCTGCTTTTTTTCCCGGAAGAATATGATCAGAAGAAAGCATGGTAGCTGTACAGCCACAGGCAGCTCGCACTCGACTTACAATAAGTTCTTCTCCTCCGGTATTAGTAATAGTAAAGATGTGAGCAGGCTTTTCATCCTCTTTTATTTTACCAAAATCCCATTCTTCCTCAGATAGAGAAATTTTGGGTTGTGATGGAGTTGTATTCTGAATATTAGTAAATACAAAAAAACCTATTATTACTATTAATAAAGCAATTAGAACAAAACTAAATTTATTACGAAACATAATTTACTCCTTTGATATATATTAGTTAATTAACCAATTGACCGATTTACTAATTCTCCAATTAAGGTAAAGATCAAGATTAATATCAATTCTCAGATTGACCGATTAGCCCATTGATTTATGGCTTCTATTATTTATTCTTTTCTTTTTTCTGGATTCTGATTCCTGGCTCCTGAATTCTCTTTCCTCAACTAGCTAACCAAGTAAACAGCTAATTAATAAATTACTATTCCACATAATAAGCCTGTAATATTTCTTTAGTCGGACCTTCCGGTGTCTGAACAAAAATCATTCCATGAAGGTTTTCACCATCCCAGTTTACACCTTCAATTGTAAAAGTAAATTCATAAATTTTCCCGGAAGAAAGAAAATTAATTTCAACTTTTTGCTCCTCAAAAATATCCGTAACAGAGTATTTTAAACCTGCAGGTTGCCTTTCTTTGAAAATCATGCCACTTATTTCAATAAGGAATTATTCCTTAATCAATTTAATATCCGGGTGGAGGATCACATGTACCGCTATTACATCCATCATCATCATCTTCTTTTTTTTCTTTTTTTTTGGATTCTTTTTTTTCTGCCCCCAGGAAATAACTCATGTATTGAAACATTAAATTTTGCTGTTTGGAGTGCAAACCGGGATAAATTCTCTTTACCACTAAATTTTTATCCAAAAAAATAGTCGTGGGAATCATTTCAACATTATAAAGATTACTCACTTCACTCTGAGCGTCTAACAAAATACTAAAATTTATTCCTTTTTTTTCCCAAAATTCTTTAATCAATTTGGTATCTTCTTCTTTTAGATCTTTACGAGTATTTATCATAATTACTTGGTATTTTTCTTCAATAATGTGTTCTTCAAAATATTTGGCAAATTCCTCTATACCACAGATAGAATCTTCATTTTCATTGTTGCAAAAGTAAAGAATAAGAAGTTTCTGTTTGTCTTTGTAATCTTCTAAATTAAAGATTTTCTCATCTATGTTTTCAAGAGTAAAGGCCGGGGCGGGAAAACCTTTCCTGAAAGATGAGGAAAAAGACGTATTTGACATCATCAACATAAATCCAATAATAAGAAGACTTAATATTAGAAGTTGGTTTTTTTTAAAATATTTCATAAAATTACCTCCTTTTAAATTCATTAATTAACCAATTTACCCAATTCTCCAATTAACCCATTAACCCATTAAGATAAAGAGCAAGATTAATTCACCAATTAAATTAGTCGTTAGTAAATAGTAAAAACTGTATCGAGTATCAAGTATATAGTATTGAGTATCGGATTAAAAAATTAAGATTCAGGCGTAGGGTATGATGGATTGTGCTCTTTTTTTTCGCTTTTTTCTTTGTCTTATTCTTTAATTTTCTTTAACCGCTAAACTAAATAACCGGTGAACAGGCAAACTAAATTAACTTACAACCTTCTTTATCTTTTCTTCACTATATACTAAATACTAACGACTATTCCCTAATTATTACTCCACATAAACTGCTTGAAGCACTTCTTTAGAAGCTATATTTTGAACAAAAATAACTGCATGATGTAAATCCGTATCTTCGTCTGTGACCATTAACCCGGAGATAAATTCAAAATCAATACTTTCCTGTGGAAAAAATTGCGGTAGATCCTGAAAAGAAAATATTTCTTTCACCCAATAAGATAATCCCGGTTCTTCCCCTTCCCGGTAGATCATTCCACAAACTGCTAAATTTTCCAAAACAAGTTTGCCTATATTTTTTACCCGACCTGTTGCCGTTATAGTTGAATCAACCATCTTTTTTACAGCAGATATTTCGATATCAGCTAATTTGGATGCTTCGAAATCAATTATTTCCAAGTAATAATCATAATTTTCTCCCAGATCTTCACAGGCTAATCCTTGTATTCTTTTATTTAATCCATTAATAAATAAATCAGGTGTCCCTTTTTTACCTTCGGTTACATACCAATTATAGCGATTATTGGTTTCCGTAATGTCATATCCGTCTCCCCAAAGGTGTTCCTCAAGCAAAATAACCTTTCCCGAACCATATTCCCAAAATATATCTTCCAAACAAAATTCAACATGGGGACAGGTACTGCAATTGGCTTGAACGAAAAGTTCCAACAAAACGACACGCGGTAACGAATCATCAATGGTGGAATCTACTTCATTTGCATGACATAATTCTAAATTAATAATTAAAATAAAAATGATTAAAAACAAAATTAGATAATTCTTTTTTATTCCGGAGTAAATCATTTATCCCACACAACCCTTAAAATATTTTTATTCGAATAAAAGTTTAAATATGTAATAACATATTATGAAAAAATATTTCTACCTGTAAGTTTGATGTTGTTTTTGCATTTAGTACAATTTTCTACCATTTACCTAAATTAGATCAAAACACCTGTGAATATCAAGAGTCCGGCTAAACCAAAAAAGAGAAATGTCATTGCCAACTTAATTATACCAAAATTTTTCTGAGTCAGTGCTCCGATTTGTTGAGAAGATGTCCCCCAATAGGTAAGAGAGAATACAAAAATTAAAGGCAAAACAAACATTAAATTATAAAATAAAAGATACATCAAGGCATTCACTTTTAGTTTTGGTATGGTACTGATAAACATAATAGTAGGTAAATATATTTGACCCGTACAGGCTAATTCCAGAAGAGACACGATAAAACCGGTAACAGCAGCCATCAGAATATAGTTACCAAGCTTCACATTCTTCCGAATGGTTGAATGGATCATTTTCTTTAAAAAAGGTGAAAGTTGCAATTTTGCATCCTTGGTTTCTCCACTCGCCTTAAAACGAAGATAGTCCTGCAAGCTGATGATGCCCAGAATAATGGCAATCACAGCAGCGACAATACTAAATATTTTTCGAGCCAGGGGAAGGAATGATAATGATGTAATGATTTTTAGTGCTCCGGTGCCAATTAAAAAATAGGTTAAAAAAACAGCAAAAGTAAACATACCACCCACCCATAGTAAGTCCTTACCTTTTCGATTAATCAGCGTTAAATAGGATATAAAGAAAATAATAGTTGCAAAAGCACAAGGGTTAATGCCATCGATTAATCCGCTAAAGGCAACTGCAAAAAGACCAAAAGATTGAAAACGATTGATTAGTCTGTTCTGGGAATTATCTTTTTTCATTTTCTCCCAGGGTGGAATTATCTCAACATCTTTATATTTTTGAATCAAACTAATCATATTTTCTTGCGTAATATCCTGACGAAAAAGGTATTCATCACCAAGGAAAATGACCGGAACCAACAGCCTCTCCTCTTCCGGCATATGATAAATTTCTCCCAGTGATTCAGCTAATTCCATATTCTCTACCAGGGAAATATCGAATCTTTTGATAAACAGAGTATCGGGATATTCCTTGGTTAATTTTTCCAGCATTTTTTCTGCTTTTTCACAATCGTGGCACCCCGGTTCAAAAAATACAGCTACATAAATTGGAAATTTGGACGGATCTGAAGATTCGGAAGCAAATAAGCTGATATTACAAAAGAAAGTGAAAAGAATCACAATAAAAAACAAAAAAATTTTTCTGCGACCCATGCTATTTAATTTACTATTTATTAATCCACATCTCATCTCGATTGCTTCCCTTTTACCTATACCAAATAGATACGATTTTTATAAAATTTTTATCTTCCTCTAATTTATAAGATATATTTAACAAAAAAGTTTCATAATTAAAATTTAGTTTAGATAAAATTCTCTTTACAATAAAAAATATCTAAACAATATTTTAATATGATAAATTTATCATATGTTTGTATAATTGTCAAAAAATAATGTCAAAAAAATAATTTGACAAGAAATGCTTGTTTTATTATAATATAAGCAAACAAATAATCGCATACAACTATTGTTCAAATACCTTAAGGAGGTTTAATATTTTGCAAGAAAATTCTCTTTCCCCAAATCATAAAAAGGCACTTGAAATAATTAAACAAAAAATAAAAGAAACCGGGTACCCCCCTACAATAAGAGAAATTGGTAAATTGGTAGGAGTTACTTCTTCAGCTACTTCTTATAAGTACCTTACCATTCTGGAAAAAAAGGGTTATATTACACGAGAAAAAGATAAATCGCGAGCTATCAGAATTATACCTCAAACCAAAAATATTCCTGTCATGGGTATTGTGCCTGCCGGAGACCCATTGCTGGCCTTAAAGGATATCACCGAATATATCCCTATACCGGAAAAACTTTCCGGAAATAGTGAAACCTTTATGGTAAAAGTTGAAGGAGACAGCATGATTGGAGACCACATCCTTAATGGAGATTATGTAATGGTCAAACCACAACGAGATGCAAGTAACGGCGACATTGTCATCGCTCTTCTAAACCAGGAAGAAGTTACAGTTAAAAGATTATACAAAAAGGATAAACAAATAATCTTGCAACCTTCCAACTCTCTTTACAAACCTATCGTCACTAAAGAAGCTATAATCCTGGGCAAAGTCATCGGCATTTTAAGAAGGTTTCGAGAAGGAGAATAAAGATTATCATGCTATACGTAGGGACTTCCGGTTTTAGTTATGAAGATTGGATAGGAACTTTTTATCCTGTAAATACCGATAAAAAAGACATGCTTCATCTCTATGCGCAAAAATTTAAAGTGACCGAAATTAACTCTACTTATTATCGTATTCCCCACCCGGCAGCTTTTTATTACTTACAGCAAAAAGTCCCTGCTGATTTTAAATTCGTGGTGAAAGCCAATCAAAAAATGACACATAGCCGGGAAGAAAATCCCACAATTTTTGCTGATTTTAAAAAATCAATAAAACCTCTATTGGAAGCTAATAAATTTTCCTGTGTACTGGCTCAATTCCCCTATTCTTTTTATAATACCTCCTTCAACCGCGATTATCTTCTCCGCTTTAAAGATAGGATGGAAGATATACCTCTAGTAGTAGAGTTTAGAAATTCTTACTGGATTACTAATGAAACTTTTAGAATTTTAAAAGGCAATGATATAGGGTTTTGTTGCGTGGATCAACCTCAACTCAACGGATTAATTCCCCCTATAGAAAAAACGACTTCTCGTATAGGGTATGTCAGGTTTCATGGCCGGAATAAAGCCAACTGGTGGAAACATGAAAAAGCTTACCAGAGATATGATTATCTTTATAGCGAGGAAGAATTAAAAGAATGGGTACCTAAAATAAATAACATTGTTGAAAAAACGGAAGACCAGTATATTTTTATGAACAATCATTATAAAGGAAAAGCTGTTAAAAATGCCTTGATGCTAATTAAACTTCTAAAAGAAGAAATCAAGGCAGGGAAAATTAAAGAAAAAGAAGAGGAACAGGAAAAAGAGGAAGAGGATTAAAGAAAAATTGCTTATATTTTTTTGCCCCTTAGCTAAACATATGTTTTAAATTGGTTAAGAAAACAGGAGGAAAATAGTATGTAGTATATAGTATCGAGTATCAAGTCAAGAAAGAAAAAGAAAAGAAAAAAACCAAGATAGTTAGGAAAGAGGGATTCAGGAGAAAGACAGTATCAGATATATAGTATCGAGTATCGAGATACTGTTTTCACTATTTGCTAACGACGAATTAACCAGAAAGGAATCTTAAAATGAACATGGTCCACCTATATGTACACTCTCAATACAGTATGCAAGACGGGTTTTGCTATAAACCTATTTTCTATTTAGAAAGGAACTAAAACAATGAGTGATAACCGTCACCTATCCATCATTCATCTGGATCTTGATGCCTTCTTTGCTTCAGTAGAGCAAAGAGATAACCCAGCTTATCGAGGAAAACCTCTTATTGTAGGAGGGATAAGCGGCAAAGACGGTAATACTAATCGGGGAGTTGTTTGTGCTGCTTCTTATGAAGCCCGTCAATATGGTATTCATGCCGGCATGCCTATCTGGGAAGCCCGCCAAAAATGTCATAAGGGAATTTTTGTCCCTGCTCAAATGAAAAAATATGTGAAAGTATCAAAAATGTTTTTTGAGATATGTAAGGAGTACACCCCTTTGGCAGAACCAATTAGCATTGATGAACTTTTTTTAGATGTTTCCGGATGCGAATCACTTTTTGGACCTGTTAAGATCATAGGGGGGAAAATTAAAGAAAGAGTTTATAAAGAATTAGGCATTAAAGTTTCAATCGGTATTGCAAAGAATAAGTTTCTTGCCAAGATAGCCACTAATTTGGGAAAACCGGATGGCTTCTTTATTATTAACTCAGATGAAATTAAAAAAATTCTTTATCCTCTCCCCATCTCCGCGCTCTGGGGTATCGGTAAAAAAACAGAAAAACTATTAAAAAAGTCCGGCATCTACCAGGTAAAACAATTAGTTGAAATGCCCGATCCAATCATAGAAGATCTTCTAGGTAAAAATGGAAAAAAGATAAAACTTTTAGCTCAAGGATTAGATAAAAGATCGGTTACTCCTATCTCTGAAATAAAATCTATTAGTAAAGAAACCACTTACCTTACAAATATAATCAAAAAGGAAATCTTAATTAAAGAATTGTTAAAAATTTCTCAGATGGTGGGTTATACATCACGAAAAAAGGGTTATAAAAGCAGAACTGTTACTTTAAAGATAAGATTTAAAAATTTCACTACATTAAATAAATCAACTACACTGGAAAATCCTACCAATATTGATGAAATTATCTTTAAGGAAATTATAAAACTTTTAGAAAAAATAAATATTAGAAAGGGTGGTGTCAGGCTTTTAGGTATTAAACTTTCTAAATTAACTTCTAATCATGCCATAAAACAGTTAAGTTTACTCGGAGAAAAAGAGGATAAATTAGAACAATTGACACAATCTTTAGATGAAATCAGAGAAAAGTACGGCAAAAAAGCCGTTAACAGAGCCAGCCTTCTATCTAAAGAATAAAACTACAATAAAAGTAAAATAAGATAGCAGAATCGAAGAGAATTTTAATATTTAATGAGAGGCAGACAGCAATACATCTTTTCAATGTAAATTTATTAGAGTTATTAAACTAATTTAAAAATTTTCGTAAATGTATTTTATTATTTTGTTTTCAAAGATTTTAGGGCCATTTTCATCTTTTACAAATATAAAATTATTTTCCATAAGGCAAAAGACTACCCATCTCTTATTTTTGGTCTGCAATAAGCCAGCCAGAGCTGAAGCCGAAGATAAAGTCCCGGTTTTGCCCCATACCTGAAAAGGCAAGCGCTCTTTTAAAGTCCCGCTCTCTTTGGTGTTAGCAAAATAATCCATTATCTTAAAATCATACTTTTGGTAAAGATAAGTAATTGCTTTTACCAGATGAGCAGGGGTCATAAGATTATATTCAGAAAGCCCGCAGCCGTCTACAACAATATAATCTTTTCCCCATTTTACATCCAGGGTTGTATCAATAACTTCTTCTAAGGAAGCAATAGCTTGAGCGATAGTGTGGAATTCACTCTCAGGATTATCCTTTAGAACGAAGGTACGAAAAATATTTTCAGCACTCTGATTATCACTCTTTTTTATCATATAAGCCAATATTTTATCCAGGGTATCAGAATAATGAATATATTTTACCTTTAAATCTTCCCGAATTTTTCCAATCCGGATATCTCCTTTTATCTTTACTCCTTTTTTGGATAGTTCCCCGAAAAAAATATTTCCCCAGAGCATTGGCATGGTATTGAGATAAGAATTTTGTTTTTCCTTGACTTCACATCCTTTTACAGTTAAAGCTCCGATCAGGGGATTTTTATCATCCCACATCCATCCTCTTCCTAAAAACTCTTCGGGCAGGAACTTTGAATTGTCCAATATAATATCTCCGGAGATATGCCTGAGATTATATTTTTCCACCAGAGCATCTGCAATCTTTCTGATTACTGCCGGGGATTGAGTGGGATCTCCGCTACCTACCACATAGAGATCTCCGTTTATCTCTCCCGGAGTGGTGCTGGAAAAATAGAAGGAAGTGGGATAAGCATACTCCTTATTAAAGGTTTCCAGGGCAACCAGCAGGGTAAATATTTTAGTAAGAGACGCCGGGGTAAAAAGTTTATCTTCATTGTGAGAAAATAATACTTCCTGAGTGTTTAAATCTTTTATCAAGACTCCCGAAAATCCCGGGAACTGACCTATCTCTTCCCAAATACCAGTGCGAGCACCGGCTATACAAATTAAAAGAGAAATAGTTATTAAAAAAGATAATAAAAAAATAAATATCTTATATCTTGGTTTCAAACTCTTTTCCTTTTTGGTTTCATTAATACTTGTCTTGTATCTATATCTCTATCTCTATTGTTTCTTTACACTTTATGCTCCACGGGCGTGTTCGTAGACTTTTTAAAAACCAGGTTATTTATTTTTTAAATCAGTAATTAATATCTTCTCTTTTATTCTTAAAGCTTTTAATATTTTCTCCGGTGTGATCGGAAGATCAAAAATCCTCACGCCAATTGCATCAAATATCGCATTAGCTATAGCCGGAGCAGCAGCAATCAAACCCGGTTCACCAATTCCTTTAGCTCCGTAAGGTCCGTCTGAATCTTCATTTTCTATAAATCGACTAGTAAATTGAGGTATGTCCATGGAAGTGGGAGCCAAATATCCGGTAAGATCCGCATTTAATGTAATACCTTCTTTAATGACCTGCTCTTCCATCAAAGCCATCCCGATTCCCTGAACCGTTCCTCCTTCTATCTGCCCTTCCGCATTTTGCGGGTTAATGGCTTTACCAATATCTGCAGCAGTATAAACATGCAGGACATCAACTATACCGGTATCTGTATCAACTGATATATCGATAATCTGGGTAATAAAAGTATAGGCTACATATAATTTTTCACCCTGTCCGGTTTTTTTGTCAGGTTTGTCCGTATCCGGGAAAAATGAGGCTTCTGCCTTCAAGCTTTTTCCTTTTGCTTTTACTTTTTTAGCTAATTCCCAATAGCTTAATTTATTATCCGGATTATCTTTTCTGAAAATATAACCGTTTTCAATATCCAAATCAACATGATTGGTTACAAAGTGGATACTGGCATAATGATAAATATTACTTAACAATCCCTCTGCTGCCTCTTTAACTGCATTTCCGGTAAAATATGTCTGCCTGGTAGCAGAAGTTGAACCTGAATTTTTAGTTAAATGTGTATCTCCCCGAATAATCCTAATCATTTCCGGTTTTACTTTCAGCACTTCAGCTGCAATCTGGGTAACTACGGTCAGTACTCCCTGGCCAACATCTGCAGCAGCAGTTCTAATTAAAATATTCCCTTCCTCTTCTATTTCTACTGAAGCAATAGAGTGATCAGGAAATCCTTCTCCATAGCCAAAACCAAACATAATGGTTGCCATTCCCCGTCCCTGTTTTTTCATTTTATACCTCTCTTCCAGTCTGCCATCATTGCTGCTTCCTCAATCGTCTTTTTTACTCCAACGCTCCGGGTTAATTTTTGTCCATTGGGTGTTTTTGAGCCAATATCGTAAGCGTTCTGTAAACGAAATTTTACAGAATTCATGCCTAATTTATAAGCTAATATATCCATTTGGGATTCATAGGCAAAAGCCAACTGGGTGGTACCAAAACCACGCATGGCTCCACAGTAGGTATTATTGGTATAAACAGCACGGGCGACACCTTTGACATTATCTATATTATACGGACCTGTACAGTGGTACATTCCTTTATGAACGACAGCCAATCCGCTTGAAGCATAGGCACCCGTATCTCCAATAACATCAACTTGACAGGCTGTTAAATATCCTTTTTCAGTAACGCCATTTTTTATACGAATAATAAAGGGATGTCTTTTGGATTGAGCTATCATTGATTCTTCTCTACTGTAGGATAATTTTACCGGTCTTTTGGTAGCAATAGCCGCTAAAGCCAGATGAATATGAACCGAAATATCTTCTTTTTTACCAAATGCGCCACCAATAACCGGCTGAATCACTCTGATTTTATCTTTGGGAAAACCGATAGACTGAGCAATATCCGCTTGCGTATCATGAAGCCATTGAGTAGCTGCCCATATTTTTATATTTTCGCTCTCTTTATCGTAATAAGCAACACCTGCTTCAACTTGAAGAGGTAATTGGTCAATAAAAGTTGTTTTGTATACGTTATCTTCAATGATATCGGCGTCTGAAAAACCTTTTTTTATATCCCCTTTTTCTAAAAAATGGGTCGATAAAACATTACCATCTTTATGGATTAAAGGAGCATCATCTTCCATTGCACGAAGAGGATTAGAAACGATCTCTAATTTTTCTACTTCTGTTTCTATTAATCTAACTGCTTTTGAGGCTATCTCTTTACTTTCAGCCACTACAATAGCCAAAGCATCTCCCATGTAACGCATTTTTTCTCCGATACCTATCAGTACCGGCTGGTCTTTTATAATTAATCCGAAATTTTTTATATGTGGAACATCAGCTGCAGTAATAATTTTTACTACTCCCGGTAATTTTTTTGCTTTTTCTATATTCAGTTTGCAAAGATAAGCATGCGGGTGAACGGCTCTTTTTATCTTAAGATGCAACATATCATCAAAGTATATATCATCAGAGTATTGAGCTTTACCGGTTACTTTATCTTGAGCATCTACTTTGTAAATATTTTTGCCTACATATTGTTTACTCATCTTTCCCGACCTTTCCACTATTTAAAGCTGAAAGTTTATTTCCAGCCAATTTTATAGCATCAAATATTTTTTGATAACCGGTACAACGACAAATATTTCCTGAAATGCCCCGCTTGATTTCTTCTTCGTCAGGGTGAAAATTCTTTTCTAATATTTTTTTAGCTGCCAATATCATTCCCGGTATACAAAATCCGCATTGGACCGCACCGGTTTCGATGAAAGCTTCCTGGATAGGATGCAGTTCTTCTCCATTGCTTATCCCTTCAATTGTAGTGAGTGCTGCTCCGTCAGCTTGAGGGGCCAATACTAAACAGGATGCCACCAATTCACCATTCATAATGACTGTGCAAGCCCCGCACTCACCCTTTCCACACCCTTCTTTCGTTCCTGTTAAATGTAAATCATCCCTGATTAGATCCAACAATCTGGTAGAGGGTGTAGTTTGCATTCTTCTTTTTTTACCGTTTATGGTAAATTCTATTAATATATTACTCATTTAACAGCCCTCCTGCTGGACAATTCTACTTCTTCTAAAGCGTTTATCATTATCTCCCTGGCCACATCTTTACGGTATTCTTTAGTCCCTCTGATATCATCAATGGGAGAAATTTTATCTTCTACTATTTGCCCTAATAGATTGAAATCCAGTTTTTTAAAATTTTTACCGATTATTTTTTCTTTAATTTCTTTTATTTCTACAGGAGTCGGTGCCACAGAACCAAGACAGACACTTACATCTTCTATTACCTCATCATTCTCATCCATTTTTACCACTAAAGCCAGGGTTATTGTCGCTATAATTAAAGCTTTCCTCTTTCCAATTTTTATCCAGCTTCCATAGGTTTTTTTAGTAGGAAGAGGAAGGATTATTTGAGTTAATAACTGATTTGATTTTAGTATCGTCTTCTTGGGTCCAAGAAAAAATTCCTCAGCAGGAATAAGCATTTCTTTTTTTGCTGACACCAATTTAAATTGCGCCTGATAAGCCATTAAAGGTGGTAATAAATCCCCTGCCGGAGAGGCATTTACAATGTTACCTCCAATGGTTCCACGATTTCTAATTTGAGGAGAACCGATATCCGCTGCCGCCTGACTTAAAACCGGAAAATATTTTTGGATTTCTTCTGATATTTCCAGTTGTGTGTGTGTAGCCATTGCTCCAATAACCATGTATTTCTTATGTATTTTAACCTCTCTTAATTCTTCAATATTTCTTAAATCCAGCCAAGAACCAACCTCATAGAGCTGATCATAATATTGAACTAACAGGTCAGTCCCCCCAGCTAATATTTTGATATCTCTTCCGTATTCACTTAAAATTCCTAATGTTTCTTTAATGGTTTGCGGAACAAAATAATGGCGATTCAAAATAATATTTTTCCGACCTACAGAATAACTTTTAGAAAAATCTTCTATTTTTTTTAATTCTTTTCGAAATTCTTCCATAAACTGAATTTTCCACCTCCTAGCTTACTATCAATATTTTAACACCAAAAAAGTAGTATTCTTCTGCTACTCAACTCATCAAACCATTAATTAAATAATTGTATTTTTTTAAAACAGTACTAATTATTATGCTAATTTTTTTAAACTCTTTAACATTATAATCTTTTGGATATTTAAAATCTAAAGGAATCAATTTACCATATTTATCTAATTTCAATGTCCAAAGATTATCACTCAACCTTAGAGTTATTATCTGATTATCCAAAGAACCTGTTACTATAAATCCGCTGTTCGTGCTGTTATTAAAGTCTTCATCGCTTGAAAAGAGAGTCAATTTGTCCTTGTATGGTTTTCCCGCATAAGGACAAAAAGTAGCACAATTTCCACATTCGTTACAGTAAGCATCCAGGTGAAGTATCTGCCAGTTATCGCTAAAATCATCATTTTTATCGACGGAAATCGCAATATTTGCCCGATTCGGACAGACATCCACACATTTATTACAAATAAAACTGCATTCAAGGCAACGATCACCTTCGTTTTTTGCAATTATCTGATCATCGCGGGAAATAATTTCCGGTATTATGCGCCCCTTTTTACTATAAATCTCACTTTTTTGCTGTTGTTTATCAAATCCGATATTAAACTCCAAATCCCTATCTGTCCATTTTGGTATCTCTTTTCTTATAATTTCATCCGTCGCCTTTCGTGCATCAGCAATGGCATGTACCACTGTTGAAGGACCGCTCAGAGCATCTCCTCCGATAAAAACATTTTTTACATTCGTTTCAAGGGTTTCCGGGTTTACGTATACGCCATTTTCCGCGTTAAGTTTTAATCCGGAGGCAGTTAAAGACTTAAAATCAACCAGTTCTCCGATTGCACTAATTAGGGAATCTGCAATGATTTCTTCGGTTTTTTTAGTTGGGATAGGACGCCTTCGACCACTGGAATCGGGTTCGCCCAGATCCATCTTTCGACATCTCAAAACCCCGTCTCTTGAATATGATTCCGGTAACAGCAGAGATTTAAAGATGACTCCCTCCCTTATTGCCCGATCAAATTCTTCTCTATCTGCCGGCATTTCATTTTTGGTGCGTCGATAAATTATATAGACTTTTTCAACGCCCTCTACTCTGAGAGCGGAACATGCACTGTCGACTGCAGTATTTCCTCCACCTATTACCGCTACGCTTTTTCCCAGACGGATTTTATTTGGCTCTTTATTAAAAGATTTTAAAAAATCAAGAGAATCATGGATACGATGATGATCGCCTTCTATTTCTAATTTTCGCGAAACCTCTGCCCCAATACCTATAAAAATATATTTATATCCTTTGATATTTAGATCATAAATGGAAAAATCTTCCGATACGCCAAATTTAAAATTCACTCCCAAATTTTTTATAAAAGCTATATCCCTTTCAATTGCTGAAACAGGTATCCTAAAATTTGGCAGTACATGACTTATAACACCACCGGGAGAATCCTGCTTTTCGAATACAGTAACTTTAAACCCGGCTTTTGCAAGAAAGTAAGCTGCAGACAGTCCTGCCGGTCCAGCTCCAATTATTGCAGCTTTTGCATCAAGCTGCCTTGTTACGCTATCATCAGAACGTATTCCTCTTTTTCCATGCTCTGCAGCAATTCGCTTTACTTCCCGAATATTTACCGCTCCCTCGTAATCCAGACGGGTACAGTTGAACATACACTGATGATCGCAAATATAACCGGTAATATTTGGAAGAGGATTTTTTGTATAAATTAATTCTAAAGCTTTATCATACTGTTCCCGGGCGGTCAACCGGATATATTCCGGAACATCTTGAAGAATAGGACAGGAAACAACACAAGGAGCGATATAGCAATCGGTCAATGGTAATTCCCTATCTACGGAAACTTTTTTTGTCCCTCTCCATTCTTTTCGGTAAATATCTTCTTTAAGACTGTCTTTGGCAAGACAGTCAAGTTTTTTAAGGTCGATTATATTTTGCTGTTTTTTTTCTTGAAGTTTTGTTTCTAATTTTCGAGCCATTTCTGCCATTCTCAGGTAACCACCGGGTTTTAAAAGATCAGTAGCCACCGTAATCGGTTTAATTCCTGTTTCAAAAAGCCGGGTGATATTCAGTTGGGATGCTCCTCCTGAATAAGATATCGGGAGAGTCCCTTTAAACTCACGCGACAAACGTGAAGCCAAATGAATGGTAAGAGGAAAGAGAATTCGTCCTGATAAATACATCTCATCTCCAGGTAGAATTCCGAGATTATTAACGGTCCCCAAAGTATTAGAAAGCTTTACACCAAAATGCCTTCCATGTTCTGTGGCCAACCCGCTAAGTTGCTTTATCATACTTATGGCATCATCCCATTGAAGATCCTGAGTAAAGGTATTTTCCTTAATCATAATATAATTAAATCCAAGTTCGTCCAGTATTTTTCGAACGAATTTATACCCGAGAAGCGTTGGATTTAGCTTGACATAGGTATTCAGTTTTTTTTCTACAATCAGATATCTGCAAATCGATTCCTGTTCTTCCGGAGGACATCCATGCATGGTTGAGAGAGTTACCGACCGGGTAATATTTGGCAAAATCAGGTTTATAATGTTTTTAATATCTTTGATTTTCTTTTGATTTGAGAAAATTTCTGCGAAAGTCCTACTCGAAATAAAACGTTCCAAAACATCCAGATAATGTTTAAATGACGGGTGTGTTGAAGCATCTATTAAATTATTAATAAATGAGTCCATCCCCGGTGTTTTAATTCCCTTCAGATCATAACCAACACTCATGTTAAATATAAAAGATTTTTTATTAGGAAGCTTTTCATTTAAAACTGTTTCCAAAAAGTGAATTATTATCCAGGCTTTAATATATTCATCATATGCCTGTTTCAGTGACAATTCGGTAGACCATTCGGTATTGTAGCCTTCATCGCGGGCATCGATACATGGTTTTTCAAATTCCAGGCTATCAAGCTTTTGTACGGTCTTTAGTTCAAAAAAACGTCCGCCAACTAAATAAGCTGTAATGATATTTTGAGCCAATTGGGTATGAGGTCCTGCGGCGGGTCCCAAAGGCATACCGCATTCCTCTTCGAATATATGAATATTTTTCTGATTTTCTTTTTTAAAAAACTGTAATTCCGGAATCCCAAAAATTGTCTTTTGCGACCGATATTCTCCGATTATCCATTGCAGTAAAGCCTCAAAAGAAATCGGTCTCATTCTATCACTCATCTTTTTCCTCCTTCTCGAATTAATTTAGTAATCATGGTTAAAACCATTTCCATGGAGAGAAAACGTGATTTATTAAATTCCACTATTTTTTATCTCCTTAATATTCCGATTTTACCAATTAAAAAACTCCCTGACCAACGGATGGTAATCCCCACGACATATCAGATGATGATTCCCGATAGAATTTTGCAGAAAATATGCCACATCTTCATCCATTTTTAATCTTATTTGAGTTCGGCATAGGTTCTTTTTACTTAAATTTTCCAAAATTTCTCCACCTGACACAAAATAAGTTCGGGTATCCGCTGATAATTTAAAGATAGTGACTCTCCCTTCCGGAATATGACCTTTTATCCCAACACCCAATCCGGATTCAAAGTGAGTATCCAAACGAAAAGTATCAGACATATTCAAAGGAATGGTACAATGCGCCAGGACAACCTCATTTTTCTTTTTATCAACACTTGCAGGGTTAGCCATAAAAACCGGTTGTCCGGTTAGAAGGTGGAGAATAAGCATGGATATCGTAGCAGGAATATCTCCTTCGCATCCGGCAATGATTCCTTCACTATTGAGTAAAGAAAGACCCAGACATCCGGTATTTTTATATCTCTCTATTAGATCAAAGCATCTCACAGTAATACCGTCAAATCTATATTTGTTTACAATAGCTTTAAATCCGTCATAAATTTTTAATGCTCCGTTAATTGATTTTCTATTAAACGTTTTATTTTTTATATCATTTAATTCGGGATGATCAAAATGATGTTTTTGCTTAATTTCTTTAACTAATTCATTTATTTTAATATCAATTAATGAAATTCCTAAATTGTCTTTCACTTTCTTATAATCTACATCACTGGCTATGAGCCAATCGGACGGTTTACCAATAACTCCTAATTTAATGGAAGGTAATTTATTTTTTACTTCCCACACCCTGCTTAAATCTTTTATACGATGGGCAATATAGTTACTATCTCCGTGGATAATTTCCACTTTTTTTCCTTTTTCCCTTAAAAATGCTGCAATCTCCAATGCGGCAGGTAATGCGTTGTGTAAGTTACCGGCCAATAGCCAATAATGGCCATTAATGTGCTCGAAGATTTTTTTAAATTTACCTTCTACTCCACCGGATTTTACAAAAATAAGTGGGAAATAATCTTTGTTTTTAAAGTCCTTTAAATCAATATCTATAAATTTAAATCCTAATTTACCCTCAATTTCCTTTTTAAAGTGATGTAAGCTTTTATCAATGTAAGCTTCATCATGTATATTAGAAACTAAATGATATAATCCTATTTTCATATAATTCATCCTTTTATATTTCTTAAAACTTTTTCATCTCAATTATTTTTTTTCGATTAAAAAACACCATCTATATTAAAATACTATAATATTTAAAAAAATCCTCTTTTTTTTCTTACAAAATCTTCAATATTGTTTTTTTATTTATAGCGAGTAAAAAAATCTGATAGGAAAATTCTTGAGAGATTTCAATAGAAGGGAAATAATATTGAAAATAAATTATTACAATAATTTTATAATAAAAAAGGCAAGTCGGACAAATTTTCCAGAAGACTTATTTGTCACATTGAATCGTTTTATAACTTTGTTAGCTATCCAAAAAATACAGATAAAATCTCTTCCATGGAGATGTCACCAAAATAATGAAAGAGATTAAATTTTGATAAAGCATCTGTTAGTGCTTTCCTTCCATATTTTTTACCATTAATTTCTTTTTCAATGTCAGCAATATCATTAATTGAAAGAAAATCTCCATAGATTTTACTGTTCTTAATGATTCCATTTTTGACGTCGAGATAACACTCGATCTTTCCACCGGAAAATCGGGAAGAATTGAATAGACTGTAATTCGGTGATTTGCTATAATTCCAATCCCATGTTGCATATTTATCCTTAACCAGTCGATTAACCTCTTCTAAATCTTCTTCTGTCAGATGATACTGTATCGGCTCTTCTCCTTTAAACAGGTATTTTAACAAGATATTTTTAAATGCCTGCATATCAATTTTTTGTACTAGATAATCGCTGATGTTTGTTACCCGGCTGCGAATGGATTTGATACCTTTAGATTGTATCTTATCAATGTTAACCTTTAGTGCTTTTTCTAAAATATTTAAATCTGAATCAAATAATAATGTTCCATGATGTAGAATTTTATTTTGATATAAACGTTGCGCATTGCCGGAAATTTTCTTTCCATTCACGGTAATATCATTTCTACCGCTCACTTCAGCCGGAACTCCCATATCTCGTAAAGCATGTGCAATTGGACAAGCATATTTTTTCATATCTATCCGACTTGTTTCAGAAACTTGAGCTAAGAATGTAAAATTTAAATTACCCAGATCTTGATAAACCGCTCCGCCACCGGACATTCGACGAACCACATTAATATTATTATCCTTTACAAACTTCAAGTTAATTTCTTCAACGGTATTTTGATTGCTCCCTACAACGATTGTAGGTGTATTCTGCCATAAAAATATAAAATCTTCGTCTAGAGAAAATTTTTTAAGCACATGCTCTTCTATTGCTAAATTAAAAAAAGGACTTAACGAATGGCTATCAATATATTTCATTTTTTCACTCCTCTTGCATCACAAGATATTAGCTATCTTCGAATATAATAAATGTTCATTTTATAAGCTATTTTAAATGATATTATCCATGAATTCAATCTAAAAATCATTATATTAACATTAAAATTTAAATATATTAAAACTCAAACATCTTGCAATAATAATTTATTTTATTTTATTTTTTAATACCATATTTTAGTATTCCTTGATAACGTATTTTTCTTTTTAACAATATTTTAATGAAACTATTTTCATTAATTCTTGTAATCTTTCATAATTCTAATTATAATTATATTAGTAAAAGTTTAAAGATAAAAATTAACCGGGAGTGGATAGGCTCTGGTGGGCCTTGCGGACTTCAAATTCGTGGGCGATAATTAATTTAATTGTCGCGGTGGGTTCGATTCCTACCCCTCCCGCCATTTATTTTTATTTTAGTTATTTAGCAGTTTTTACTCTAATTCTACGATTATCTTTTTTTACAAATTACCTAAGGAGGCCACCCTAAGAATTGAAAACTAATAAAATTAAAAATAATAATAAACTAAATTTATTACTATCAAAAATTCCCAGCGTAGAAATAATTTTACAAAATAAAAATTTACAACCTCTAATAGGAAAATCTTCCCGAAAAATAATAACTGAAATCATAAGAAAAGTTGTATCTAGTGAAAAAAATAATGTACGTAAAAATGGTCACCTTTATTCTTCAAAAGAAAGAATAAATAAAATCATAGAATTTACAAAAAAAGAAGATCTAACTTTTCTAACCCAAGTCATTAACGGCAGTGGAGTAATTTTACATACTAATTTAGGAAGAGCACCATTGGGAAAAGAAATAGTTGCAGTTATCCGGGAATCCCTTCAGGGTTATACTAATTTGGAATACAATCTTGTTGAAGGAAATAGAGGAAAAAGAGGAGAAAGCGTAGAAAAAATACTTTGTAATTTAAGCCATGCTGAAAAAAGTTTAATCGTAAATAATAATGCCGGAGCCATATTCTTAATATTAAATTCTCTTGCGAAAAATAAAGAAGTTATTGTTTCAAGAGGAGAATTGGTTCAAATCGGAGGCGGATTCCGTATTCCGGAAATATTAGAACAAAGTGGTGCACATCTCCGGGAGGTAGGCACTACAAATCAAACTTTTATTAGTGATTATGAAAAAGCAATCAACGATAATACTGCTTTAATATTGAAGGTCCATCAAAGCAACTTTAAAATGAATGGTTTTACCCATCAGGTTGAAGTAAAAGAGTTAAAATTATTAGGGAAAAAATACAATTTGCCCATAATAGTAGATTTAGGTAGTGGCACCTTTTTAAATACTGAAAATTATGGACTAAAACACGAACCCACGGTTCAGGAAAATATTAAAGTCGGCGCCGATGTTGTATGTTTTAGTACAGATAAACTCCTCGGAGGCCCTCAGGGAGGAGCTATCTGTGGAAAAGAAATTTATTTAAAAAGAATTTCCCTGCACCCCTTATTTCGAACGTTGAGAGTGGATAAAATAACTTTAACCCTTCTTCAGGAAATTTTATTATCTTACCTGAAGGATGAGGCTGCCGCTAAAATTCCCGTTTGGAAAATGATCTCCTGTCCCTTAAAGGAAATCAGCATACGCAGTCAAAATATCTATCAAAAATTAAAGCAAGAAAATATTCCCGTATTTTTAAATGAGGGAAATACCGCAATAGGAGGAGGTTCTTTGCCCGGACAAACCTTGCCTACGCAATTAATTTACATAAAACCTCCCTGTTCAGTAGAATTCTTTTCAAAAGAATTACGCTTATTCAGCCCTCCCCTATTAGGAAGAAAAGAAAAAAATTATTTTGTTTTAGATCCTCGTTGTATTGACCCATCTGATGACAATTTAATAATAAAAATCATTACATCAGTTTATTTCAAAATAAAGTGAAAAAGAGGTTTTCATGTTTGTTTTCGGTACAGCCGGTCATATTGACCACGGTAAAACAGCTTTAATTTATTCATTGACTTCCATAGATACTGATCGTTTACCTGAAGAAAAAAAAAGAGGGATGACGATTGATTTGGGATTTGCCTGGATAAAACTGCCTTCCGGGGAAACAATTGGAATAGTTGATGTCCCCGGCCATGAAAACCTGATTAAAAATATGATAGCAGGAGCAACCGGCATCGATGCAGTCATTTTGGTTGTTGATGCTAATGAAGGTTGGATGCCTCAAACCGAAGAACATTTCCAAATTATAAATCTTCTAAATATAAAATTCGGTATTATTGCAATAACAAAAATTGATTTGGTAGATAAAAATAGACTGAAACTTGCGGAAGAACAAATAAAAGATAAGCTAAAGAATACAACTTTTTCCAACGCACCGATCATTAAATTAAGCACGGTAAAAAATATCGGGATTGACCAAATAAAATCAGCTATCCAAAACTTAATCCCTAAAATGAAATCAAGAAAAAACATTGGAAAACCAAGATTATCTATTGACCGTGTCTTTAGTATCAAAGGAAGCGGAACCATCGTGACCGGGACTTTAATAAGTGGTACTTTTTACAAAGGAATGGAAGTCGTCATTTTTCCCACCTATAAAAAATCCCGCATTAGGAGTTTGCAAGCTTATAAGGAAGAAGTAGAGAAAGCACTCCCGGGCTCTCGAGTAGCTCTTAATTTAACAGGAATAGAAAAAAAACAACTACATAGAGGAGATATCGTCTTTGGAGCAGAGAAAACAATTGAGGCCGGAAAAGAAATTGATGCCCAAATAACACTTCTCCCGCAATTTAAAAAATATTTTTTAAGCAATCGGGCAAATTTGGATTTTTTTTGCGGAACGAAAGAAGTTTTAACTAAAATAATTCTTGATAAAAAGAAATATATGACATCCGGTGAAAAAGGGCTGGTTCAATTTCGATTTAATGAACCGATGGTAACTTATTTAGGGGACCGTTTTATTTTAAGAATTCCCAGCCCTCCTAAAACCATTGGCGGTGGGATCATTTTAGATCCTTTAGCCCATAAACACAGCTTTAAGGATAAAAAGTTAACCAATCAACTACAAAGAAGAAAGACCTTCATACTAAAAGAATTAATTCTCGTTGAGTTGGAAAAACATTTATTCACTAAAAAAAACAGCTTATTGATTAACAGTAATTATACCGATCAAGAAATTAAAGAAATATTAGAATTATTACAAAAAGAAGGAAAGTTAATTTGCACTGATTCCTGGTCAATAGATCAGCATTTTTGGCAGGAACAAGTCAGAAAATTGATAGATAAATTAAATAAGGAATATACAACACATCCTTTGGAAAAAGGTTTTCCTTTGAACAGATTCCAAAGTGTTTTTTACTATTTAAACCCGGAAATATTCAATTATTTAATCACTTCCCAAATCAACACTAAAAAAATCATTTTAAAAAAAGGCATTATCTTGTTACCGGATTATCAACCAAAAATTTCACCGGAGAAAGAATTATTAATTTCCAAAATATTGAAAGCTTTGAAAGATAATCCCACTAATCCTCCTGATGAAAAGAAGCTTCTTTCGCAAATTACGGGGAGCAAAGAAATTATTAACTTTTTAATCCGGGAAGAAATAATTATAAAATTGAACGAAGGAATTTTACTTAAAAAGGACAATTATGATATGATGAAAAATAAGTTAGTTGATTTTTTAAAGTTAAACGGATTCATCTCAATTGCACAAGTACGAACATTATTGGGGCTAAGCAGAAAATACATTATTCCCCTACTGACCAGAATGGACGAAGAAAACATCACCCAACGACAGGGAAATAATCGCGTGCTAAAAGACATATCAGATTGATTTTAATAGAAAGGAGTCAGAAAAGATTTGGATAACAAAAAGAAATTAACCCAAATGGTTTCTGCTGCCGGATGAGCAGCTAAATTCAATTTTAAAGATCTCGGTGAGATCTTAAGCAATTTTAAAATATTAAAAGATGATAACCTATTGACCGGATTTGAACATTATGAAGACGCGGCAGTTTATCAATTAAATAACAATCAGGCTTTAATTTTTTCATTGGACCTTATTACTCCAATCGTTGATAACCCCTATCATTTTGGTCAAATTGCAGCCGCCAATGCCTTAAGTGATATTTTTGCCATGGGAGGAAATCCTTTGATGGCTTTAAATATAGTCGCTTTTCCCGAAAAGCAATTA